>ERZ1023888.8-NODE-8-length-76940-cov-33.291045_pt1 | contig 76940 bp, 97 predicted proteins | sample MGYA00380396_ERZ1023888 | MGnify/ENA primary metagenome ERZ1023888 (study PRJEB33179, sample SAMN07448998) | human gut metagenome | biome: Human-gut; feature: Human associated habitat; material: Faeces | host: Homo sapiens | place: India: Bhopal | collected... | reverse complement strand
TGGATCAGGCTAAGTCTGAGTTTGGTAAGTTCTCTTCTGCTACTGGCATGAATACCAATACAGCTAAACCAGAGAACCCGACAGCTTCTGACATTATCAGTCACCCAATGTCTTACACCAATGAAGACCTGCAAGAGTTTGTGCGTAATGCTCCTGCTAATGCTACCCCTGCTGAACTGGGTACACTTCGTGCATTGGCTGATGCCAAAGTTGCAGAGAATGCTGTTAAGACTGGTTCTAAGGTTAATAGTGAGATCTTCAAATCCACTTCTAATAACCTGTCACTGGGTGATTACCAACAGGGTATTAACACTGCTGTACAGGCTGGTGATACTAACCGTATCCAGTCCCTGATGACTGGTATCAATAACTTTGAAACTTCCCACACTGCTAAAGCAGATATTGCTCAACAGTACCTGAATGAAGCTAAACAGAATGGTAAGTCTTACCAGATCCTGAAAACTTCTAATGGCTGGGAGTTGAATACAGGCAAACGCCTGGATGCTAAAGCACAGGCTAAGAATGGTGGCTTCACTATCCACAAAGGCTCTACTGGTCTGGTTAACAATATTGTTAATGAAGCCAAGGCTATCACAGCCACTCGTCAGTATATGGAAGGTATTGCTACCCCATCTACTAACCAGAATGTGACTGGCTCGACTGAGCAAGTAGCAAGCCCGGAGGCGCAGCCAGAGGGTGCAGCTACTGTAGCAGGAGAGACAGGAGCACAAGAACAACAAGCACAACCAACAATCAGCCCGCTGACCACACGAGATATTCGTGCAATGGATCAGGCAACGCTGGAAAAGGTTATGGCTACTACTCAACAGGCTATGTCTTCTGACTCTAACCCTGTGCTGGCTCGTAACCTGGATGCACTTGACCGTGAGTGGACTCGTCGTGCTGATGTGGCTACTAACCAGAATCGTGGGGTTGATGCTCCTCATCGTAAACTGGATGACTCCTTTAAGCCTAAAGCTCAGGAGAATGAGATCCAACGCTCACAGGCTGAGGCTGCTACTCAAACTGAGAATGCTCAGGTTGACATTGATAATGAGTCTACTGGTTCAGAGTCCCAACAGACTGCCCCAGTTAACGTAGATGATGTTGTTACCAACACTGATACTCTGACTGAGACTCAGCAAGACAATGTAGCCAATGGTGCTCTGAGTATCTTTGGTAAAGTTGGGGAGTCTCTGAAAGCTCTGCGTGAAAAAGCTTTGGCTGAACCTAAAGGCTTACAGAACCTTGTGCTTACTGGTTTCAACCAGCGAGTTCGTCCGGGTTTTGGTAGCCCACTGGTGGCAGTGAAAGACTTCATCAATACTCTGAAAACTGCTGTAGATACTGGTAGCTTCACTGAAGTTAACCGTTTCCTGAAACAGCATATCAGTGAGTCGAAAGCTGAAGGTGCTAAACAGAAAGCTCTGCTGAAACAGTTTGTGGAGTTCCACGATCACATTATAGCTAACCTGGATAACATCATCCGTACTAAAGCCCCTGAGTATCGTTATCAGGACTTTGCTCAGTTTATCCTGGATGAGAATGGTAACTTTGACTCCAATACTAAAACTGGTATTGCAGCAGGTATCTTCTCCTGGCTTGGTGAGAACGGGGATAAGATGTTCCTGAACCAGAGTGAAGTAGCTAAAACTCTGCGTATCAAAGAAGATCAGTTAACTCCACAAGCTATGTCTCGTATGGCTGATATTGGCTATCGCCAAGACTTGATCATGTCTCAACTTGGTCAACGAATCTATCAGGCTATGGGCTTTGCTAAACGTGCTGATGTTGATCCTAACCGTGCCAGCAAATTGCAGAATGCTCTGGGTGCTTATGCTCTCCATGCCATGTACTCCAATGGTTACATGGAACAGTCTGTGATGACTGCTAAAGAGTACTTCGATCTGCAAACCATGGGACTGGATGAACAATCAGCTAAAGAAGCTGCACAAGCTTTCCAGAATGACTTTGGTGTTTCCCCTAACGATGCCAAGCACAAGATTGTGTTTAGCCGTCCTGCACGTAACTTCGATGCAGAGGGTAAACCAGTAGCTATTGAAGCAATCACTGACATTAAGAATGGAATGAAAGATACCCGTTCTCTTATGTCTAAGCTGTTTGGCTATGATCCTGCTGTACGTGAGGTTCTGACCACTAAACCTGCTGGTTTCAAACAGAAAGTCTTCGGTAAAATGAACCGTGAAGTTCCTTCTGTTCTGGCTGCTCGTATCAGTAAAGCTATGCAGTATGACTACACCATTGATCAGAATGTGGTGAATGCTATGCAAACCATGTCCACTGTGGATAATGCTGCTCTGCAACATATCTTTGGTGTACGTACTGATGCTGATGTACCTAATGAAATGGAGATCTTCAGAAAAGGTCGTGAAGCTAAGAATGCTGATATCCAACGTTCTATCGAAATGGGTATGGACTTTGCTGCACGTACTGGTAACAAGCCTTTCTGGATGCCTATGGAAGTCTGGACTAACCAGCGTATTGGTGATCTGGCTTCTGAGTTTAACCCTCAAGGATCCAAAGTACATCGTGCTATGGGTGGTCTTGCTGCACATCAGATTGAACTGAAAGTGGAACGTAATGCTGCTGTACTGGATGCAGACGGTAAGCCTACTCAATATGGCCTGTTCCTTGTTTCACTGGCTCAGGGTATGGAAGAAGCTCCTGTAATTGGTGCTGACGGTAAGAAACTGAAGTCTGTTGATAAGCAGACCTATGCTACCTTCTTACCTGCTTTCCAGAACTACCTGCGTAAACCAGAGAACATTAAGGCTGTACGTGCTATGCAGAAAGTGATCGCTGGTTCAGCTACTACTGCTGATACCAACGTCATTAAGAATGCTGTGGCTGAGTATGGGATGAATGGTCAGTCTTTTGCTGCCCTGCATAACCTGGCTCAGTATGCTACTGCTCTGGAGTCTGGTAAGTCTTCTGTTAAGCTGCTGGCTCAAATGGAATCGGATGGTGTTACTAACGGCCCTATCCTTACCAATATCCTGAATGGCTCTGCTGATTTTGATCTGCTGAAGCGTGGTGGTATTTACCGTGAAGGTGACAACATTACCAACATGCCTACCTACCGTGAGCTGGGTGGTCAGGATTACTACGAGCTGCTGGGTGATGCTATGCGTCAGCATTGGGCTGATTACAAAACCAATGCGCCTGCTAGTCAGCAGGGCCAGATCCAGGCACTGGAATACTTCTCTACTGGTTATGGTGCTCGTTCTAAAGCCAAGACTCTGGCTACCCCATTCAACTACTCTGCTGGTATTCCAGCACTGAAAGCTGCTATGGGCCGAGCTACTGTAGAGGATGTTTACTCTAAGATCGGATCCCTGATCCCACTGGCTAAAAGCAATAACAAAGCAGACTTTGCCAAGGCTTATGCTGAGGTAAGTAAAAACCTTTCTGTACTCCTGGGTCAGAAAGTAAACCTGCCACGTACTGCTGATGGTCTGGTTAAGTTCAGTCTTAACCCAGCCCAAACTAAACGCATCATTGATGTGGATTCCCAGACTCGTGGTACTGCTACAGAGGCTGCTGTTAATGAGGTTGCTGCTGACTTCATCGCATCTCGTGATGCTAATACCAGTCTGGTTAACACAACCTTTACTCTGGCTAACCTTCGTTACAATGCTGCTAAAGCTGCACTGCTGAAGCAACGTATTGCTAAAGGTAAAATCCCTGTGGATGCTAAAGGTGCTCCACTGGAAGGGCTCACTCAGGCAGATCTGGATACCCTGTCTAACATGATTCCTAATATGCCTTCTGCAACTGGTGTGCTGTCTGAGAATACTAAAGCTTCTGGTTACCCAATGGCTAAGGTAGAGAAAGCCTTCACTGCTAAGTCTCCTGCCACCAGCATTGATATCTACTTCAAAGAAGCTGCTAACCCTAAACCAGCAATGGATGCTAATGGGATGCTGCTGAGTCAGGGTCTGGTAGGTGGGTATAAATCTACCCAGTCTACTGTGACTGAGACTAAGCTGACCAACCCTGGTGTTGCTATGGGTGCTAACGTTACTCAGGGTACTGATGCTGCGATCAGCTCTGATGTAATCAGCAAGATCGAAAGCCAGAACGTGCATGATGCTAACATCCTGTCTCCTGACAATGTGCTAAAAGGTGCCCGTATCCAGAACAAAGCTATGTTTGATGCTGTGGTTTCTTACCACCCTCAACATCTGGCTGCTGCTGCACTGCTGACTGAAGTTCGTAGTCTGGCTGATGCTAACCTGTCTACCAACGATAAGGTTGCAGCTAAGAAAGCTCTGGAAGCCATGAAGACTAAGATCCTGGGTAAAGAGTTCAAGGGCAACATGAAAGCTGCTCTGAACACAATCCTTAACCAGGCTTATGATCGTGACATTAAGAAACTGGAGACTCTCTCTGAAGTCTATGCTGTTAACCAGTATGGTACTGAGGGTGGTGAGTACCTGATCACTGATGCTGATCGTAAGAAAATTGGTGACGAGATTGCACGTCTGAAACGTAGCCGTGCTGCTGGCTTACAACGTATCTCTGACATGTTCTCTAAGGGCAATGCCCCAAAGGCTGAAGCCAATCAGTATCCTGACAAGATGAGACAATACCTGTATGAGGCTTCGGCCTCTACAGGCTCTGTGTCAGCTTCTGAGGTGATGGCCCGTACCAAAGGTAAGTTTGCTAACCCAGTGTATAACGAACTCCACAATCTCATTTCTGGTTTGATTCCAGCTGATGCTGTGGTGAACGTGCTGGATGGGCAGACTATGCCTAAGAATGTTAAGGGGCAGTCACTGCCCCAGAACCGTGATGCCATTGCATGGTCTTATCAAGATAAGAACACTGCACAGGTTAACCTGTCACTCAGCAAGAATGCTTCACCTGAAGTCTTGCTGCATGAGATGACTCACATTGCTCTGGGACGTGCAATTGCTACTGCTGATTCAAATCCAAAAGTAAAAGCTGTACTGAACCGTACAGAGAAGCTGATGGGTAGAGTGACCAAACTGGTTTCAGCTGATCCTCAATTGACTCAGAAGTTTGCCCCTGCCTTAGCTAACGTGGATGAATTTATCTCCTGGGGTATGACTAACCCAGAATTCCAACGTTACCTTGATACCATCACTGGTGTGCCTGAAATTTCAGGTCGTAACCGTGGATGGCTGGGTACTGCCTTTAAACAGTTTGTGGATCAAATGTCAGGCATCTTTGCTGCTGTAACGGGACGAGCTGTTAATGCTCGGGTTACTACTGCACTGGAAGCACTGACCTTCGATACTGCACATCTGGTTCAGGCAATTAACCCTGCTGCTATTCAAAGTCCTATGTCTTCCATTAGCCATCCTATGAGTAACACTAACAGTGCTGCTGATCAGGTAGCTAAGTTCAGCCATGTGGATATCTTTGATAACCTGGCTTCAACAGGTGGCAAGACTAACTCAGCACAATTCACAGGTAACCTCCGTAATGTAATATCCACTGTAGCGGATCAGCTTTACGGTGCTTTAGGCTCAAGAGTCACCCAGAATGCCAATGAGAATTATACTCCTGGTCAAGTCTGGAATGAGGCTGTAGCCACTGGGAAAGCCCCTGTCAGCACCGAAGCACTGAGTAATGGGTTTGTACTGACTAATCAGGAAGCCTTTGCTGTGGAAGCCATTGAGGCTGCTGTATCTGAATCTCTGGCTTCTGGTTTCACTTCACCAGTTAACCGTGAGATTCGTCGCACATGGCAAGCTGCCAAAGAGACGCTGAAACCAGAGGACTTCCATAATGGAAACTGGAATCAGGCAACTCAAGCAGAAAAACGAGCTGCTCAACAGAAATGGAATTATCTGTTTGATGTAACGAATGACTCTGGTGAGTCCCAGCATCTGTCTCGTTTCGTTGCTATGGCTATTGGGCATGAAGATACCAGTAACTTACTCGGCTTCCAGATGGAAGATGGTAAGGACTCTGGCAATACTGCCTTTGAACAGGCTACTGCTTACTTTAACCAGGCTGTTAATACAGTCTCTGGTATGTTGACCAATACCCATCAAGGACAAGCTGCAAATGCTCGTGCTCAAGCACTAGCTGAAAAGCTGATCCAGATTGAACTTAAGAACCGTGATACCACCATGAATATTCTTACTGGTGGGATCGACAAAGTAGAGAATGCCTTAGATACGGCTGCTGCTAAGTCTAAACAGTTCCTGGGTAAAATCGTTAAAGCTACAGGTATTGATCAGTCCTCCAACAATGCTCTTAATGCTATGGGCAAAGTTGCAGGTTTGGCTGCTCGTGATCAGTTAGGTAACCTCAAAGAGACTATCAAAGAGTTCCGGGACTTTAATGCCCCAAATACTCCAGAAGGTTCTCTGGCTTCCATTCTGACTGAAGCAACGAATGCTGATGATGTTCGTGCTCTGCATGAATCCCTGTTACGCAGCACTAAACGTATTGAACAGGATCGTGCAACCTTAGCTGCTGTTACTGCTAAGAACTTGAATGAGATGTTTGATAACAATGGGCAAGATTTGACTAAAGAAGATCGTACAGCAATGACTTATTCACTGCTTCGTACCGATCTTCAGTCTGTACTGCACATTGAAGGTATGAATCTGAATAACTTACATAAACTGGTTTCTAACACTAGTTACCGTAAGCAACAGATCAATAACCTTGAGAAAACCATTAGCCAGTATGCTAATGGTAATGATAAGATCATTCGTGCCAAGGCTCTGGGATTCTGGATGGCTACTGGCAGAAATACCCTGGGACGTGATTTAGTTCTGAATGCAAAAGCTATTGCTACCGGAGCTGCTACTCACTATTCCACAGTAGGTATCGAACCGACTCTTGATGAAGTGAACGCCATTGATGCTCTGGCTTCAATGTACGCTCTAAGCTACACCAAGACCGAAAACCGTGTTCGCACTGCTGCTGTAATGGAACGTGAGCTTGCACGAGGTAAAGACAATGGCATTAAAATGCTGATGGCTACTTACGCGAACCTGATCGAGGATTCTGCTAATACGCTGTTTGCTAGTAACCAGTTGTCTCGCATTAAAGGCTATCTGCCTGAAGATACCAATCCTCACCATGACTTACGTGCGGTCGAGTCGGGGAGTGCAGATGAAGCAGCACTGGTGAACATGGGATATCAAAAAGTATCCCCACTGTCCCAGGACTCTTTGTCAAAACACTCTGGACGTGTACTGTATGTGACCAAAGAGAATGGGTATCAACGAACCGTCTCTGGTACTTTCAGCTTAACTGGAAGCCAGCGTAAAGGTTCTTCCCTAAGTGGGGATCGTGCTGTTGCTGATCGTGTTCGAGCTGACGAGTTAGAACAGTTAAGGCAAGCATCCTACGCAGACGTGCGAGGACGTGAAGCACTGTCCCACACTGCCTTTGATCCTACTCAGATCCAGGATAATCATGTAGTGCCTGTATTAAGCACTGATGGTCATATCATGGACTTCCGTTACATGGCTACCCACAATACTCGTGATACGTTCCTTGATCGTAATAATGACTTTGCTGATCTTGTTGGTCGTCTGGCTGGTCAGAATATCGATAAGGGCGATGCCCCAAGCCAGAATGCTAAGATCCTTGAAGCTCTGCATGAAGACTCTACGGCTAATATCCTGAAGAATCCTAATGCTTACTTTGAGATTGGGCCTGATGCACCTTCTGAGCGTGGTCGTGAGATCTGGGCAATGATGCCATATGAAGCACGTACTAAAGCTGCCTCTTTGTGGGGAAGTGACCGTATGTACATTCGTAATGATCTGGTGAATCTTACCTTTGGTTTCCGTAAGTACTCTCTGGCTAATACCCTGGATGTAGATCCAGAGCAACGTAACATTGCTCAAGGTGTTGCTGCTGGTTTGCTGGAAGCTGCTTTTGGTAATAAGGCTAAGTCATACGTAATTAAAGGTGAACGTGGTATTCAGGAATTTATGCAGACCTACAAAGATCTGATCGTTATTCGTAACCTGAAAACTCAGTTCAGCAACATCATGTCCAACACTGCTTTGCTGGCTGCTTATGGGGTTAACCCTGTACGTATGGTTAAAGATATCCGTACTGCTCTCGTTGCTGGTATTGATTACCGTAAACAGTATTCATTACTGCTCAAGTATCAACAGCAACAACGTGCTGGTATTGGTGACTTTGCCCAGATGGAATCCCTGATCAACGAAACTCAGGATCGCTTGAATGCTAACCCACTGGCTAAGTTTATTCAGGCAGGCATGATGCCTACCATCGTAGAAGACGTTCAGCCTGATGCTGATGGTTACACTTATGGTTCTAAGATCCGTAAGAAATTTAATGAGGTATCTGCTCACCTGCCAGCTTCTGCTGTAACAGCTGCTCGCTGGGCTGTGATTGATAAGGGTACTGCACCTCATAAATTCTTAAGTGATGCTGCTCAGTTCAGTGACTTCGCTGCTAAGTATGCTCTGTATAAACACCTGACAGAACATGCCAGAGATCGCCTGAGTCATACTGAGGCTTTACAACGTGCCTCTGATGCGTTTGTTAACTATGACATTCCAGCTACAGCTACTCGCCAGTATCTGGATGATATGGGGATCACAATGTTTACGAAGTATCGTATTCGTATTCAACGTGCAATGTTCTACTTGATGGACAAACGTCCAGCCTCTGTTATGGCACACATGGCTATCACAGGGCAGTTCTCAGCAGCACCTGATGCTATGGAACCCTTGTTTGCTCGTAATCTCGGGAACCCATTCACACCTTCTGTACTGCAAGGTGGTAGCATCTTGAATATACCAATGCCTTGGAACTTGTTCAGAATGGCAAACTAATAAAAAGCCCCTCATTGAGGGGCTTCTTTTTGGCTTTATGAGTCACGCTTTTCCTGAATGAATGCTCCAATGAGGCAAGCAATAAAAATTACAGCCACAAAGAACCAGAAGAAGCTAAGTAACCAGAAAGCTACCTTCATTAAAGCCAGTACAGCAATGGCTGCAATCACACAGAACAGGCCAATAAAGCCATTAATAACGTGTCTCATAGATCACCTGTTAGTCGAAGTTAGCAAACGGGTCGTCTTCAGTGTCTGCTGGTTTAGCAAAGCCTGCTTCACTGGTTTCAACTACCTTGGTTACCGGGGTGTCTGCCTGAGCAAACAGCTCGTCACCTTCAGATGAAGCCAGGCCAGCTTCTGCGAATGGATCGACTTCTTCAGCTACAGCAGCAGCTTTAGCTTCTGGCAGTAGTTCATTTTCAGCGCGCAGGTTTGCACCTTCGTCAATGTTGAATGGGGCAGCATCATCTGCATCACTGGTTTCAGCAAAGAGATCTTCTTCACTCTCAGTTTGAGCTTCTGCTTCAGCCTGAGCTGCGGCTTCTTCAGCAGCTTTATCAGCTTCGATTTCAGCCTTGGTACGACGTTTACGACGCTTAACAGGTTTGCCAGTTTCCTGTTCATCCTGGGTGTCGTCATCGTGTTCTTCTTCCTGCTCTGCATCTTCCTGTTCAGCAACAGGCGTACCACCAGAAACCAGAGGAGCTTGCAGATCAGTAACAGATTTCAGGCGGAAGTTATCTTCGCCTACAGCTACTGCTGCCACGATCTGACCATCCAGAATACCTACTTCAACATCAGCTGCTTTGGCTGTAGGCACGAGACTGGTAAATGCATGTTTGGTTACCAGTTCGATCAGATCTTCAGTAGAAAGCAAAATACGCATAGTTAATCCTTAGTAGCTAACATGGTTAGCATTTTGAAAGTTTCAGTTTTAATTCCAGCATGTACGGCTGCTACAGCATCAGCCATGTGCTCTGCTTTGCTGGCAATGATCTGGTCATTAAGTTTAGGCCAGTTAGCATCAGGGTATAAACCAGATGCCCAATCAATACCTTGCTGCTTTGTTGCAGAAGGCTTGCCAGTGATTTCCATTCTGGTTTCAGTAGCGTTTACACAGATTACAGGTTTAGCACCATGACTGTTTCGTATGGCTGCTATTAATCCAATACAGGCACCTGCACCCAGTGAAGCTCTGGCATTCTGACTGCCATGAGGAACTTCAATACAGATGGCATCTACATAAGGCATATAGCTCATTACCTTCTCAAACAGGTATTCAGCTCTGGCTAAGTCCTGAGAAGATTTACGTACTTGCTTGGAATTATCTTTGGGTGGTTGGATAACATCCAGCTTGGCAACACTAAGAGATCTGGCTTCAGTGTCATATAACATTGCAGCCAGTCCCCAGTTACTAAAGCTCGGATCCATCCCCAGTAGTTTGAGTTTCATTAGGATCCTCTTCCATAGTGAAAGGCAGATTTAAGAACTGGTTCAGAGCATACTCTACACCCAGTTTAAATAAAGCACGTTCACGAGGATCAGTAATCAACTCGGGTTGATCAGCACCATCGAATTGGACGTTAAGATCGATATCGTCCGGGGCTTGGATTACAGCCAGCAGGTGATGGCCGATGTTACGATGCCAATCTGCTACCAGGAAACCTAACTGAAGGTGGTTCTCTACTGGCAGAATGTTTTCAGGTTGATCCTGTACTACGTTTGAATCTTGGGTCATGGTAACCTCAGAATAAGCCCCCTGGTTTAGGGGGCTAAGTTATTACATGGTAAACGGATCATCACCAGTGGTGGCATTGTCAGATCCTGGGTTGAAGCCAGCACCTGCAAAGTTACCACCTGGGGCACCAGCGTTACCTTGACCAGTCACTTCTTTGAAGCGATCCCAGACTTGGCCTTTGTTAGCTTCGAGCCACTTATCTTTGAAAGTAGCCACTTCCTGCTTACCACGAATTTCCTGCTCAGTCTTATCGTCTTTGCTACGGAAGACTTTTGCAATGGCATTGATCTCACGAGCTTCATTGATCGGCTCATACTGACCACTGTCATTTTTCTTCTGCTTGTTCTCTTTAATACGCTGGATAGCGAAGGTGATCGGTTTACCACACAGATCCACCAGCATAGGAACATCAGTCGGAACTTCGGCTTTCTTCTCGAAGTTATACAGGTTGATGGTCTTGGTTTCTGGTTCCAGTTTAACCAGAGGCTTACCGCAGGCCAGCAGACAGATCGAGTTTGCTTTCAGGAAGTTTTTGGTGTACTCGCCTTTATCGTTGACGACTTTACCCTGACCATTCATGAACCAGATCTGCTCTTTGTAGATACCATGATCATCTTCGAATTCGATGTTCATGGCCTGAGCTTTGGACTTATCTGACTTGGTGATGTAAGCCAGCTTGATGATGCCCGGATAGACGTCAGTGTCACGAATGCGCATACCAGTGCCCAGGGTATCTTTTTCTACTGCTTTTTCTGCGTCATAGTTAAAATCAAAATAAGACATGTTAGTTACCTTTTGTTTCTAGGCCATGGTTCTCATGGAAGCCTAATTCAATTAATTTCTCAGCCCGGCAGATAGCTGCTTCGTTAGCTGTTTTGAAGGTACGTTGCCATACCTTCTTACGGTTCATCGTGATTTCTGCTACATAGCGATCACGACGTTTGCAATACCAAATACCTTGGTGTCCAGTAATGGTATTGCTGATTGCACCCCTGTTTCGCATATTCTGAAGCATCGTAGTGTCCTTCAGATTTAACGCTCTGTTATCATCACGAATATGGTTATCGTGATCTACATGCCCTTTAGGCCACTGCCTGTTATGCATGTAGTAACAGATGATATGCTCTCCATAGGTAGTGCCGAAGATTGTTATATGGCGGTAGCCGCTAGCCTTGTGGAGACTCCCAGCGCGACTACCGATAACAATTCTCTTATTACAAGACTTGCTAATCCAAGTAAGATGTCCAGTAAGAGCATCATATTTTAGTACCTTTTCAAGCATTTCAAGGGTGAGATCTTCTTTGGGGATTTTCATGCGTAATACTCATGCAAACGGTCTAAGACCAACTGCATGTCATTATCGATGAAGGTTTCCTTGATATCAAATAAGTCCTCTGGGCCACGTAAACGCTCGTTAATGGTGTTCTTAGTAACCTGGGTCTGGAACACATGCTTGTACCCGAGCATCTCCTCACGCTCGTTAATGTGAAGTAACCCGTTCTGGTATTCTTCCAGATCCGTAAGCTTCACTTTCTTACAGGCAATAACCAGACTGAAGTATGACTCAATGCCCTGGTTTTTCAGTGCCCCTTTAACAGGTACACAGGTTTCACGAACCATGTCATCGTTAACTTCATCCTTCGTGTGAGCTAAGAAGATCACATTCTTGGTAGACGTGGCTACCAGCACCTGCATCAGGTGTTTGAACTGCTGGGCAAATTGGCCCCATGCAGCTTGGGTATTTGAGCTAGTAAGTACGAGCTGGCTCTCTACCATATCCATGTAGTACGTCAGTGAATCGACTACAATGGTGTGAATATTCGGTTGGGTTTCAGCCCACTGAAAAGCTTTAGGGAGCACATCCCAACGTGCAATGGTACGTTCCAGGAAGCCTGATTTGAAAGGCAGCTTTTTACCTGATTCACAGTTAAGGTACAGCACACCTTCCGGGTTCTTCAGGTTCTTCAGTGACCGTGATTTACCACTTGCTGATTTACCTACAAGCAGTACAAGGTTGTCATTAACGCTGATTTGATCGGACATAATTACCTCTTTTGAAATGCCCCCGAAGGGGCAAACCCACAAAGGGAACGGAAGTTCCCCAACACACAATTACTTAACTTTCTTAGCAATGGTGAGCATAATGCTCCCATCAATTTCACTTTCGTCCAGCTTACCGGGAAGCTTGTTGTTCAGCTCCTTCACCTGGCTTCTGATACGATCCAGGGAGAACCCTGCATCTACCAGTACCATGGCATAGTTGAACAGCTGCTTATTACGGTTACCGTCACCAGTGTTGTTAAGTACCCAACGTTCCAGATTATCCAGTTGATGCTGATCAGTAAGCATTTGCTTACGATCCTCGTTCTTACTGGTTTTAGGAATGAAGGGGAGTACATCGAATAGCTGCCCATCCGTATACTCATAGTGCCCTTTATGTGTTAACCATTTCTTAGAACGGTGTGAACACTGGTCATCAGCTTCAAATGGCAAGCCTTCAAGGACGTTGTTATAAAACTCCTTGTAGTCTTTGGCATCCAGCTTCAGCTCATAGTTAATAGGCAGAATGATACGGAAACGGTTAGTCTCTTCGGTATGTCGTTTAGTGGTGTAATACAGAGCCTTGTAGTCTTTCAGCAGTAACTTAGCTGTAGACAGCTGACAGGTTCCATCCACATCAATAACCAGAAGGTTAAAGCCAGGAATGGCATTCTCTTCATTACGATAACCGTTCATCACTTTATGGGTGAGCCAGTGAAGATCTGGCTGATTTACCAGTCTGTGTAGTTGATCGAATGGTACGTCTTTAGGTACGAAACCAGTGGTTAAATCCTTGCTGTATGACAAGATCATCTCATCAAGGTTAGTTGGTTTCAGAGATTCACCACTCAGGAATAAGATGCCATCAGTGTAGCTACGCTTCACAATGATGTTGTTTTTATAACCATAGGCAATAGCCAGGTTAATCATCTCATCCTTCTGGTTTTTACCACCACGGAAGTAAGGCAGATCCTCATCCATGTCAGCCAGCGTAACGTCTGTACCTACATCAGCTAAATACTTAGCTAACTTGGCATAGTTACGTTCAGGCGTAAGCAGCTTGGCAAAGGCTTCACCACATTCTTCAGTAAGCTTAATGGCGTTCTCCAGGTGATCCTGAGAGAGCACAGGTGAACCATCTACGAAGGCATAGGCAGCAGCCAACTTCATGCACTTGAAGAAACGGTTCTCCATTTCACTTTTCTGAATGGTTTGATACTCATTGTACTGTTTGCTTTTGGCTTCACAGTCCAGACGATACTGGATGATATTCTTCAGCACATCACGAGGGATGGTGATAGCTTTTCGCAGGTTGGAAATGTCTGCAAGCTTCTCCAGTTTTTTACCCAGATCAGTGATGAAGGTATCAGCATTGGCATCAAACATTTGTTTCAGGATATCGTCAGCAGTTATCCCCTCTGGCTTCTTGGCTTTCAGCAGGAAACCAAAGTGGCAACGACGTGCATATCCCATTTCCAGCATGTCGTACAAACGACGCTCAGTTACATCCCCATCAAACAACTTGGTCGGTGTACCAAACAACAGCATGTTAGTTGGAGTACCACCTACAAGTTTCTCGTGGCGAACGTTTTCAGCAGATGACTTGATCAACTTATCTTTTACTAAACCCAGATCATAGAGTTCCAGGAAAGTATCCAGTACCTCAGTCTGACCTACCAGGTTTGCACCGATTTCATCGATCTGTAAATTCACACCACCAGCATTGCCCATAAGAAGCTTATGACGCATTTGCTTAACAGCTGGGGTAGTTGCAGAGTCAAAGCTAAACAGCAAGCTGCCTAAGCTTTCAAACTCTTTACGCACCTTCTCCAGCTCATCTTCTGGGTCAACCAAATTAGATGCTGTGGATTTACGTTGAGCACGTTTCTGAGCAAGCTCAAACATGTTCTGTTCAGCTACTGTAGGGAAAGTTACTTCCAGGAATCGTTCACGGAATCCTGCAAGCAATTCACGTTCGATCAGGCTGGTGGAATAGCCTTTACCAGTACCTGATGGAGACAGGTTCAGAGCGTAGATATTGATGGGCAGATCGTTACGATCATACCCTTTAATGACTGCTCGCATAGACGAGGCCATTACACCCCAGTAGTAAGCCAGAACTACCCTGAAAAAGAGTCGTTCTTCGTTAAGGGTTTTAGCATTGAGAAAATCAACGATCTTCTCACTGGTGGGATGATATTTCATCTCACTCACTGGTTTGATGGAGATCATACTTGTCCTTATACTTCGAGATGACCAGAACGAATTAGCTCATCTTTTTGTTTACAGATTGGAAAGGCTGGGCAGTATGCACAAGCTTTAACTTGACCAGGGTTATGCACGATCATACCCACGTTGCCATCATCAGCCAGACGCTTATAAGCTTCAGTTTCAGTGTCAAAGTTTTTGGTTGATCGAGTCATGTTTGCTGGATTCTTGTAGTACTTCCAGACCGGAGCATCACGCCATAACTCTTCATCAGTACACTCGGGAATGTCTTCGTCTTTGGCCTGCTTATACTTCTCATACAGGGCAATACGACCTTCAACATACTTCTGAGTATCTTCCAGAGAGAGCAACTGATAACGTTTGGTTTCAGTCTTACGCTGTGGATAGTTAGGGTTAGCTCTGGCTTGAGCACGCTGCCAGTCAGTAAAGATAAACTGGATAGACATTACATCTTTAGTAATGATATCCGGGTTAAGCCAGCGATAGATACTACCTTGCAGGGCATAATCCAGATCCTTACTTCCCTTCATATAGCTGAAGGTAGAGGTGGACTTAAAGTCCTCTAAGGCACCATTACCCACGAAATCAAACTTACCAGTAACACGGTAACCCATGACTTCTTTCTCAGATCGGATTTCCATATACACTGGAATATCCCCAGCCTTCAGTTCCCATGGTTTAGGGTTAACCTTAACCTTAGCAATTGTAGAAGGAGGGTAGCCTAACTTCTCCATAGCTTTAGGGAAGTTTTCAGGTGACCAAGCCAGTTCAATACCTGAGTGGATAGCTGTACCCATACGAGACGCTACCAGGTCTTCCAGGTCAGCTGTTTGCAGCTCTGGAGGAACACGAGGGGTCAGTATCAACTGACGAATAGGCTTCAGCAGTTTGGTTGCTGAGAAGGTTCCAGGGATATAATCATAGTGATCAGTAGCCAGGAACACTGCCATAGACAGTGGGATCTTAGTGTTGTTTGTGTAAATCATTAGCTGATTCCTCACCCCACAAGGCTGCATATGCTGCCAGATCTTCAAAGTTATCCAGCTTAAAATCACCCTGGTTTGCCCGGACGATTTTCAGCAGGACTTGAATTAGCCACCCATCAGCCGGGGTAAGATCCTTACCACGAATCTTATTGAACAGCTCAATGACCAGTGGAATAGAACGTTCACCTTGAGCATTATCATAGGTAACTGCACGATCCTCTAAATGCCCAGCAGCAGCCAGTAGTACCTTATGGGCACTGACTTTTGTGTCTACTGGTTTAGGTTCAAGAGCTTCAAGTTGTGCTGTCAGTTCAGCTACTTGGATTTCAAACTTCTTAACTTGAGATCCCCAGTATGCTTTTTTCTTTTCAGCGACAGACATTTTTAAAAAGTTTTTAGCTTCGTGCAGAGACTGTAGAGCGTGTCTCAAATCTCTTTTTAAATGCGTTTTGTTCATATGGATTTCCTTTGCAAAGAATTCACAGAGTGCCCGGAAGGGCACCCCACAAAACACTTAAGCTTGGCAACTTAAGCATTCATCCTTAACAACCACACCACTTCGTGAGTAGACGTAGTAAACAGACAGGATTTCTTCATCCAGTACGCAACGAGTCATTAACTCCGAGATCAGATCTTCTGAACCATCTTCAGGTACGAAGAAGTTCAGGGATTGACCTTGGCAGATATGTTTCTGACGTAAGCTGGCACGACGTAACAAGACTCGTTGATCCATTTCAAAGGCAGTCTTAAATACCTGCTTCTCATGGTCATCAAGCCAGTCAACGTGTTGTACGGAGCCTACGTGGTTAATGATATCGTTGATGGTTTCTGCTGAGTAAACCCCACGTTCCTGCATGAGTTTGTAAATCTCAGGCACGATACGACTGAGCTGACCAGCAGCAGAGCTGGCTTCAAATACCATCCCAGGATCCGGGAACCAGGATTCAGATACACCACCCATTAACAGGGCTGTGCTCTTGGTAGGTGCAATGGCTGTACGGTGAGTATTGCGTACACCATGACCTTTACACCATTCTGGTTCACCCATGATTTCTGCCATCCACTGAGAAGCTTTAAGGCTTTCATCATGGATATGTTTGAAGATCTCCTGGTCGATAAATTGAGCTTCCAGTGACTCGTAAGGGATACGCTTCGACTGGAAGTAAGTACTGAGTCCCATCACACCTAAGCCAATTGCTCGGCCTTTGATGGTGAAGTCTCGTACTTTTTCTAAGCCCTCAATACCATCACTAACTTCGATGAACTCTGAGCACAAGCAGTCCAGGAAGATAGTGGAATAGAATACTGCCTTGCTGGTTTTAATCTTATCCCAGTGAACCAGGTTCAATGAGGACAGGATACAGCTGTAGGTCAGATCCTTGGATGAATGCAGCATGATTTCGGTACACAAGTTGCTTGCCTTAAGCATCAGGTCACGGTCTTTGTACATTGCAGGACGGTGGCGATTAGCCTTGTCGATGAAGTACAGATAACCTTTACCTGTCAGCATTTTGACATGCACAGCATCTTCGAATCGTTGGTTTGCTTCTGCATCACCAGCTTTCAGTTTCTCAACGAAACTATCTTTAATGATCCAGCCATAGTTCTTGCCATTGGGATCGGTCTTCAGTGAGTTGAGGCATTCATAGAAATCCCCATGCTCAATATCGAGGTAGGCACCAACAGAACCACGTCTGTTACCACCCTGGCTTACCTTGCTGGTACAAGTGAAGAAGTCATCAATAACTTCCTTAGCACCATTGGCAACGCCACCAGTGCTGATCTTGGCACCACGAGGACGAATATCTGAGAAGTCTGCTGAAGTACCAAATCCATATTTGGACAGGATTGCAGTCTCTCGTAAGGCTGAGTAGAAGCCATCAATGCTATCTGCCACTACCTGCCCAGAGCAGGACACAGGCATACCACGATCAGTTCCTGTATTAGCCAGTGCTGGTGTAGCGGGTGATAAGATGCCATTCCACATAAGATCAAAGAATGCTTTCTCAAGTTCACCACGATAAATCTGTGGTACATGACGTGCCAGGGTGTGTGCAATCTTCTGGTGACGTGCTCGTAACGAGCCTTCACTCTCGACGATGTACTTACTCTTGAACATTTGCCATGCTTGAGTTGTATACCAATCAGGGAGTAATCCCTGTGCTTGTAACTTCTTACGCTCGGCACTAAGTGCTTCGAACTCAGTAGCGACTGAAGTCTCTACTCCTGTAGGTTTAAACGACATACTTACTCTCCTGGTTTCAATAAAGCTGACAGATCACGGGCACCAGATAGCTCAGTAGCTAAGTTCTGGTTAAAGCCCAGTTTATGCTTGGCCCAGTTACGGGTGTACTGCAACTGAGTACCAGCAAAGAAATCTGCAAACTTATAGGAAGACAAGGAGGTATAGAACCAGCTGGAGATAACGCCTGACTCTTGCTCGAACATGTTCGGCATACCCAGACGATTAAGCACCACGTTCACCCGATCACGAATGAAGTGCTGCATCTCCTCTTTGGTTACTACACGGATGGTTTCAGGAGCCTTGGCAAAGATACGTTCGATCATAGCGAATTCATGATCATGAACATCTTTAGCCATCTTCCAGATAGCATCAGCTAATGCTTCCTGTTTGGCTTCATCCATATTCCCAGCTTCAATACGTTCCTTTTTACAGGTGTTATGAAGCCAGGCCGAGAACATACTATGATAGTTCTCATCTTTGGCTGAACCGTCGATACCTGCCACAAAGTGGGGGATCAACTTAAAGCCAGGACGGCTGAATGATTTGAAGAATGCAAATGCTGAGAACAACATTACACCTTCGAGGAATGCTAACGCTGCTGTAGCTTCCAGAGCATCACCAGAAGACGCTTGTTCATCGATCCATGCAATATGCTTGGACAGATCTTCATCACGCTTCCAGGTGGTGTAGAACTCATCTGTAGCCAGATCCAGTGACTGATTAATCAGATCATAGAATGGGGCATGGGAGTTCAGCTCAACCATAGCGAATACAGCACAGGCACGTTGAACGTGAGGACGAGGGAACAGACGTTGAATACGTCCACCCCACATCTCTTCACCACCGATCATTAACTCATACTGAGTCAGGACGGTCTGGAGAGTGAGGATACCTTCACGTTCACCTTCAGTTAGCTTGTTGTGGAAGTCACCAACGTCTTCCTCTACACCCAGTTCTTCAGCAGGCCAGAAGATAGCCATCTGGCTAGTGGCTGCTTCGATAGCTTGGGGGTAGTCGATGACGTAAGACTCTGTTGGAGTCTCAATACGTGAGAGAGGTTTAGTCATAATTTACCCAAAAGAATATTGAGTTGGTTGAAAAGGGAAGTGAGCATAACTCACTTCCCCGGATTCTGTAATCTGGTTATTTAACCATTATGACTTGGTAAGTGCTGCCCAACTAACCGGGAACAGAGGTTCCACAATAGCTGCTACAGCATGGGCCAGATCCTGAATTTCCTGCTGTGCATGAGAATCAGAACGTTTGTTGAAGAAGTTGGCAAAGGCTAACAGGTTACCTGTCCAAATCCAGTTAACCATAGCACCTTGTGGTAAAACAAAACGTGCTTGTTCTGGTGCAACACCAGTTTCCAGCATCCACTTATAGCATTCTACTGCCTGATCGGTATGGTATTTATAGGCTTCCTGAATACCCTTGTTAATTGGGTGAATACCAGCACTGCCTTGTTTGATCGAGCCTTCTGGTTTCTTACGGAATTCAGGGATGAAAATTTCAGGTACACTGCTGATATAACGGCGAGACTCCTCATTCTCCACCAGCCCTTGCTTATGTTTGAAACATTGGGTACGGATTGGGATCGGAGCTTTCATACGCAACGTTATTGCAGTATGGGCAAATGGTGTCCAGTGAACAGCCTGATGGCGGATCTGATTATATAGATTTTCTGCTGCATCTTTAGGGTATGCAGCAGTCATCCCTGACCTGATAAGATTAAGAATTTCATTCTTATCTTTAGTAGTCACACCATTAGCGAGAAAACGGATAAGACTGGCATCCTGTTCAGGGGTAGTTACCTTCTTCAGTGGGCCAAACGAGATACGAGCTACATCTACTACACGTTGATCATCTCCCATGTGATCGATGTATTCAGCGACTTGTTGAGTCATGTTGAGTCCTCAGTTAATTAAGGGCACTATCTGCCCATTGATCCTAAAATAGTTTACTATCTAGGGAATCTTTCTATAGGGGGTTACATATGAGTAACACTACACAAGTTAACCTTTACCTGAAAAATCCTAACGGAACCCCAATGACTAACACCTGTGTGACAGTCAAGCCTTTACGTGCAGGGTTCTGGTCTGGTTTTGCAGGTATTGTTGAAGATACGGAAATGGTATTTAAAACAGATAACCAAGGCTACATTGCCATGGCTCTGTGGCCTTTACCATATCCATACTATTTAACGTATTCAGACGATGATGAGTCAATGCCGGGGCAGTTTTTATTCTATGTCCCTGCTGTAGACTATCCTGTTGCTTTTGAAGACTTGATCGTCACTAAAGCTGATTCGAATGATAAGTATGCTGATACTATCCTTCAGCAAATTATTGCTGCAAAAGTAGCTGCTGTGGAAGCTGCAAGTGAAGCCGAAACCAGTGCTACTGAAGCTGCTGGATCTGCAACAGCTGCTGCTGCAAGTGAAGCCACCTCTACTACCAATGCACAGGCTACTCAAGTTGACCGAATTCAGGTTAACCAGATGCTGTCTGATATGACCACTCTTTGGACTAGTCTTCAAGAGGCTATCGTCAAAATTCAGGCTATCAACTTACAGAATAAGTTGAAATTGGGCGGGTATACCCTTTGGGTAGATGCCAATGGTAAACTTCGTATCTTTGAAGGTAATCCTACAAGTGATACTGATGGCGTGGTTGTTGGTACTCAAACGGCTTAAGGTGACTTTATGACTCGATATAATGGATGTGGATGTGGGGGGCACAACCATGGTGGTTGCAACTCTTGCACATCTCACAATGAAATTCAGCAGGCAGTGAATGATGCTCTTGCTCTTGAAAAAGAGAATCTGGAGCAATATGAAAATAATGCTGCCCAGAGTGCTACCGATGCTGCTAAGGAAGCAGCCAAAGCAGCAGAGTCTGCGAGTGCGGCAGCACAGAGCCAGACGAATGCTGAGACGGCTGCGGGTACTGCAACTCAAGCTGCGTCCTCTGTAACAGATACTGCTGTTGTTCTTGAAGAAACAGCAAATAGCATTAAAAATGCTCAAGCTGCTTTAGATGACAAACTGTCAGCTTTACAAACTAAACCAGTGTACTTTGAGGTAACTACTCCAGGTAATACACTCACATTATCCAATTCGGATAAGGTGTTTAATGTCCGATCTCTTTATGTAGCTTCAGGTCGTCAGGATATCGGCTATGGCTTTGAGTATGATAAAGCTACTGGGGTTATCACCCTAGCCGAACCTATTACTGAAGATCAGATTGCGGAAACCGAAGAAGGTTTTATTCTGGTTACTGTTATTTGTGATCTAATCAGTAGTGATGACCCTACTAGTACTGAAACCATCTTAGGATCTACTCAAGGTGCTTCTGTTGTATACACTACTGACGGATCTTCTGTGCAAGGTAAACTCGACTCTGAAGCAGCTCGACTTACTTCGTTAGAGTCCTCAGTAGCTAATCTTTCTGCTGATGATATTAAGATCGGGAATACTACTTTAGCTAATACAGTAGAGCACTCTTTATTTGAGTTCATGACACAAGCAGATATTGAGTTAATAACTTCATCTACGGGTACTGAAGTTAACGTAGATTACGCTATTAAAGCTGCGGTTGCAGCTGGCTTAATGTCTATCCGAGTTCCCTGGGTTATTGGTGTTTACACTTCAGGGATTGATTTAGCCACTTTACCTCTGGGTTTCGTCTTGTGGGCTAACTCTGCCAGACGTCCCTATACGGTTGCCAGTTCTACCTCTTTTAATGGTACTGGTGTTACATGGCGTACAGCAGTTGGTGCTTTGGCTCCGTTTATTTCAACGGGTCGTCATGTATTCCGTGGTATTAACTTTGATGGGCGAGATCGTACAACTCAATTACTATACTCAACCAATTCTTCTACTCAGTTCAATGGTTCCCGTTTTGAAGGGTGTGGTATTTATCGTTTTGCCGTTGGGTTAGGCTGGGCAAACTATACTGGCACACTTTTTGCTTTCCGCTGCTCTATCTCAGGAAACGGTGATGGTGTTCGTAACCTCATTGATTCCAGTGTGGTTGATTGTGTTATTAATGCCAATACCCGTGGTATTGCTCTGCTTACGGGGGCTAACAATAATAACTTTGCGGATAACCGCATTGAGTGGAATAACCTTTACAATGTGTTCATCTACAGTGCAGTCCAGAACGTAATCTCGGGAGATCTTATAGATCGCTCTGGGAGTGCTGGGGTTGTTGTTTCAGGTGCTGGTTCTTTAGTCCTGAGCAATCTTGTTCTGCGTCGTAGTGGGGCCACAGTAACTTTAGGGGACAACTACTCGACCCATATTCACTTGATTGATAATGGTGAGATCATTGTTAATGGAGTAAGAACGGGATCCGGGGCTAATGATGATGGCACTGGTTTAGTCTCTCCAGCCTTTGGTATCAGTTATTCTGGTTCAGGTACTCCTAAAGTGACCATTGTAGGGTCTGATATGTCTGGTTTTGTTACCCAGGCAGAAAATGTCAAACTCACCCCTTCAGCCCTCATTATGGGTAACCGGGGAATCAATAACAGGGTCACCACTGGTAGTAGCCAGATACAATTCCTTCGCGATTGTATTGCCATGAAGCAGGCAACTCTGGAAGGTAGTGTGGGTGCTACTTCTGTATTTACCCTGGATATCCCTGTAGATGACTACTCTGGCCCAATCCAGTATGGCGCTTACTTAGAAAGACAGTTAAAAATTGAATGTCGTTTAAGTACAGCGAGCCAGGATATCTTGAAGATTCCTCTGATCTTCCGTTATGAAGGAAGCCATACAGTTGCTCCCTGGACTTCTCAAATTGCTGCGACTTCAACCCGAATTGGTGTTGATTCATCAGCTACCGGAGTTATTGTTACCTATGCTCTTACTACAGATGGGAAAACTTTAACTGTTACGTTAACCAGTGTTGACGGGATTGAAAGAAAATCCCGAGTAACCTTACTACCAAGCTGAGGATATATGGAAACTGAACTGGATAAACCAGGGTTTGATTCCTGGTTTCAGGAGTTAATCCCTTTGGCTGCTTCGGCAGATCCTGTAGTATCTACTGCCTATAAGGGTAACTGGGTAGATTTTTATGCTCAAGGGCTTACCCCGGCTGAGGCAATTCAAGCAAGTAAGGATTAATACTAAAGCAAGGATGCTTTTAAAACTACAACATGAGGACTAACCCATGAATAAGATGTTCACACAACCTACAGGCCCGGTGGCTAAACAGGTTAATAAACAAGCTATTGCTCGTATTTTTGGCTTGAAAAACTCTCAAGTTGGGTATCTATCAAAAGATGGCCCAATCGACTCATATGACGTATTGTTTGACAATGAAACCCAAACTTGCTGGTATCGAAGCTCGGCGACAGGTACACCAGTAAGCTGGGTAGTACAAGAATCTAACCTAGTTTTAACCACTTCTGATGGTTTCTTTACTCTATTGCAAGCTACTGTAGTAGAAACCCAAAAATTATCCTCTGCGGAAGGTGCAGCTGACGTTGGTTGGCGTCGCAAATGGATGAGAAATGTCATCAAAGATGTCGATAAAGCTCTACAAAGTCAGCCAATTAATTTGTGGGAATACAAAGATTTGGCAGTTACTATTACTGTAAATGGGGCAGATGTTCTAGATTGGGCACCAGCTTTAAAACAAGCCCTTCTTGATGGAGCGTCAAACAAAAGAAAAGTATATGCCCCCGGTGGTACATATTACTTTAGTAAAATGGATGCTTTTACTAACTTAGACCCTACTGGTTCTACTACAGGCATGTCTACCTATGTATTAGTAGGGGATGGGCACGATCAGACTATTTTTACAACTTCAAGTATAGAAGGCAAAGAAATGCTCTTCCATACATGTCGAGTATTCTTGGATAATTTTAGTTTACAAAGGGTGCTAACTAATGAGCAGAAAACTCTGTACATGGATACAGGTATGCCTATATTAGAATTAGGACTCTCTACTAAAATTTCTGCCGTTAGATTAAGTTATATCGGTAATATCCGAATTAATGGTAGTCCTTGGGGTTTAAATATTGAACATATCTGGGATTCCATTATTTTTGCCCCTATTGTTCATAACTTCAACACTATTGGTATCCGTGTGGGGATCCATGCCATAGATAATAGTAACAACTTGTTGATAGTACGTCCTCAAATTGAGAGCTGCAAGTACACAGGTTCTAATCTTTGCCGAGGATTGGCTATTATGTCCGGCCCTGGGGGTACTCGCAGAAACCATAATATTACTATTATTCAACCTCACATTGAAGCAGTGAACCTACGTTGTCAATTACTACATTTATCTTACGGACTAAATGTTCGTGTGATAAATCCTGCATTTAACAGAAATAATGGCTCCGTGGATGAAGGGTTATACCTCGACCCTTCTCTCGCTGCGCCAGCGGTGTACTCGTCGGATGGTGTCAACATCCACATTGATGGTGGTGTTATTCAGCATATTGGTGCACGGGATGATTCAGTTGCACCAATTATGAAGTTTGTAGGTGTGCATAAAGCTTTTAAATGCACTAGTTATATTGATACTGGTAAAGCATCAAGCAGAACAAGTTTAGAAGCTGGTTTAGACATTGCTTTAAGTACTAATGGCATGCGTGAATTGAGTTTTGCAGGGGCATCGTTGAACTCTTTTAATACTATGAGTTCTATAGGTGATCGCTTGCGGGTAGGCCCTACTAATGATTTACAGAAAGTTTTTGATTTGGTTGGTGAATCTTTCATTCCAGCCGGGGCAACTGCTACTCTTGGCCGCATTAACTTTATGTATTCCAATACACAAGACCAAGCAACTGCTCAATCTAGTGTTGGATATTTAACCAGTGAAGGTCATTTAGGTATTAAAGCCCTCAGAGGGCAGCAAGTAACTGTAGCAGCAGGGGCTTCTGTCACTGTAAACGTGGGGCAAGGAGCCTTTGAACGTCGTGGCGTTTACTTAGTAACAACCTTATCTAATGATAATCAATTGATGGCTATGTTTTATAACATACCGGGACAGGCACCAAATGCTATAAAAACTGGTACAAATGTTAACCTATCTACGGCAGCACCAGATGCTACTGTGGTTAATAAACTATGTATTTATCAATCAGCTCAATACATAGTTTTAGAAAATAGAACTGGAGCTGATATCACAGCATGTGTTAATTTCTTTGCATAAGGGTAGAACTATGACCACGATTAAATATCGTTCCACTGAAACTGTGGAAGCCATAAAAGTAGGAAATGTCGTTATTAATACGGACTATACTGCGACTTTAACTAGTGAATCTGGTGATATCACCATAACTGTTACTGCTGATTATGTAACCAGAGAACGACCAAAAGTTGGTGGTTACTATATGAAAACTTCTGAGGGCTTTGAAGCGTTCATAGAAGCAGAGTTATTCGAGTCTAAGTTTTCTAAAGAATAACTAAACTGCCCCTTCGGGGGCTTTTTAATGAGGAATACTTATATGATTAGTAAGCAAGTATCAGCATTCTTAGGGATGCTTTCGGTATCTGAAGGAACCAGTACGAGTAAGTACACCAAGAACAATGGTTATGATGTGATCGTCAACGGTATTGGCGGTGAACCTAAAATCTTTACTGATTACAGTAAGCACCCTAATGTGTTGGTTACTGTAAATAATAAAGGTTTGAAGTCTACTGCTGCTGGTCGTTATCAGATCCTTTATAAGTTCGCTGAGGCTTATAAAAAACAGCTGGGACTTAAAGGATTCTGGCCTGAAGACCAGGACAAGATTGCTATCCAGCTCATCAAAGAGTGCAAAGCACTTGAAGACATTGAAGCCGGTCGTATCGAGGTTGCTATCAACAAGTGCCGATCTCGTTGGGCATCTTTACCGGGGGCTGGGTATGGGCAGTTTGAACACAAGATGTCTACTCTGGTTTCAGTCTTTAAAAAGTTTGGGGGTAAAGTAGCATGAAGCTTGTAGAAAACTGGAAGTCAGCATGGAAGTGGTATTCTATTCATATTATGGTAGTGATCGTCGCACTTCCTGAAATCTGGGGATACTTCCCACAGGAGTTCAAAGATTCATTGCCTCCACATGCTCTTGCTGGATTGACAACTTTCCTGGGTATCTCAGCGATTGTTGCTCGTCTGGTTTCCCAGGAGAAACGTAATGATCAAGGATCTAATTAAACAGTATGCTGTTTTGTTAGGATCTGTACTGGCCCTGGCTTTACTTGCCGGGGCTTGTTACTTAACCTATGTTGTAACTGATAACTACTGGTCTGCTAAGTATTCTGGTTTAGAACAGAAGTATAGTGATGCTTCTGCTAAAGCTACTCAGGAGGCCAGAGTCAAAGAATGGGAGTACCAAAACAATGTTGATGCAATCGCACAGCAAGGGGCTAAAGACCTCGCACAAGCTCGCTCTGACGCTGATAGTGCCAATGCTTCTATTGGTAGGTTGCAGCAACGGATCAACCGTTTACTTGCCGACACCAGCTCCGAAGATTCCGGCACTACCCAAAGAGGCAAGACAGCCAGAGAAGCCCTCGATCTGCTTGCCAACGTGCTCGAAAAATCTCTCGAACGAAATAGACAGTTGGCTGGCTACGCCGACAAAGCCAGTAGTGCTGGATTCACCTGTGAAAAAGCCTACGATGCCATCCAATCAGGCAAGTAATACTAAGTTGGTTTATTTCGTATAAACCAGTAGAATGATGTACATTAACTAGACTTTTCATGAAGAGGAAACACCTATGTCTAAAGTCCCCTCTATCGGTGCTGGTGTTATCACTACCGATGATGTGCTGGCACAAGGCTATGATTTTATCCCCCTGAAAATGGGTGGTATGGCTAAAGTGCCTGCTGATGTAGCTGCGGCAGTAAATAAAGATATCACTGGTGCTGCTTATACTAAGCCAGCAGCTCTGAGTCTGACCACTGATCTGGCAGCTACCAAAACTGTTGTTGAAGGTGCTGCTCTGGAACTCGCAGTAGTTGCTACTGGTGGTGTTGCACCTTACAGCGTTACCTGGTTTAAAGGTGGCTCTGCTATTCAGACTCTGGGCAGCTCTACTCTTAACCTGGGTGCAGCTACTCTGGATATGGCTGGCTCTTATCATGCTGAAATCTATGACGCAGCTGGTAAAGAGATCCAGTCCACTACCTGCGTAGTGACTGTCACTGAAGCTGGTGGTTAATAGCTACCAGTATGAATAAGCCCCCAGTTGGGGGCTTTTTTATTACCCTGTTAAACCTAAAAGGTTGTCAGGATCCTTTACCGCAGTGTCTTTGATAAAGGCAAAAGGTACGATTATCTTTCCAAAATGAAAGGCACTGGGACTTTCCACAAGCTTATTTGCACGGAAAGTAAGTGAGCCATTGTTTCTGAAAAAGATAGTTATCTCAGCTGGAATTTTGTCTGTCATAGAGAGGCAATCCTGTGAGTTGCAGCCCTGATACGACTAATGCGGTTAGTATGCACTACCTCATTTCTGTCATAGCCTCGGGCATTTCTACGAATGGTTGCATACTCAGCTTGCACAGCAGGATTCTGAGCACGTTTTTGAAGGATCTTAGAGCATTTAGAATGCACACGTTTACTACGTTCGATCCCACATATTGGACAGATGTTAAAGGTTGAACTGATGATCATGGTTTCAGCACAGCAATGATATCTTTGACCACTTCCCGTGATTCAGCTTTAGCTGAGATACTACGAGTTGCAGTTAATGGGTGAATGTCAAAACCAGCTTTGGTGTAGAGATCAACTAAGCGTGGAGCACTACTGTTTGTAATGACCACTCTTACACCTCTGGCTTTAAGCTCAAGGGCTTTACCTACCAGACGTTTCTGATCTCCCCACTTAAAGCTGGTGCCACTGTAGCTTGTGAACCCCTGATGTTTAGGCATTGGCTCATAAGGTGGATCACAAAATACAACATTACCTTCTTGAGCAGTGTTCATAAATAACATGAAGTCTGTGTTTGCTACTGTTGGTTTCAAACCAGAATTGATGAAATCTCTGAGTTCCTGTTCAGGGAAGTAAGGCTGTTCTTTCTGGCCCCAAGGAACATTGAATTCCTTTTTCTTGTTGTAACGACACAGGCCATTAAAGCCAGTACGATTGAGCACCAGGAAGAACACAGCTTTAGACAGGGAATTGAACTTGCCACTGTTAAAGTTAGCTCTGAGCTGGTTGTAGCGAGCTTCTGAGTTACACCATTCATGCAGTTTCTTTGCCTGGTTCAACACATAATCACCATTATGGATGAGGGCTAAGTAGAGCTGGCACAAATCAGGATTCACATCATTGATAGCCACCTTATCGAAACCAGCATTCATAAATACTGATCCTGCACCCACAAAAGGTTCAATGAGACGATTACCAACTAAGAATGGTTGGATTTGAGGAAGCTGGCGATATTTACCACCTGCCCATTTCAAAAATGGTTTCATTTGAGTACCAGTGCTAACAGGTTCATAACAAGATCGTAGGCTTGGTAAGCCAACCACCAGAAAGCAATCAACAAGATTGCTATAATACTCCACACTTTTCCGCGAAAGCTCATAATAGTTTCCTTAATAAAAAGCCCTCCGAAGAGGGCTTGAGGTTACTTAGGTGAACCTGTGTAGGACGTCTTGCCTTCAAACAGCCTTTCTACATACTGGAAGATCTTAATCCCCAGATAGGCAGATGCTGAAGTGAATATGGGTTGCGTGATCCCAGTAGGCAACTGACTTGCCACTACAGGGTAAGCATCCCATGCCAAATAGCCTGCGAGTAGAGCTGCTGACATTTCTGTAGCTGCTGCAACGAAGGTTACCTGACCATAGCGTAGGATTCGTCTCCCAACGGAGATTGCACCACTGACCGTACTAATCAGGAGAGCACCCAGTAGCTGAACATAAAAGTTCTGTTGCTGATCTGGGGTCATGACACTACTCCAATTCACTTACATGAAATGGATTGTAACGTAATTTACTTTGAATGCTCAGAATTATCTGACCATAAACTAGCAAATTTGGCGTTGATCGCTTTCATGAACCCTTTCTGGTTATGGTTACGAAGACGTAGACGACTAAAGTTAATCTCATGAAGACCTTTAGTAATACCTTTAAGGTTCTCAACAAAGATAGCCTTATCAGGTTCTTCTTGAACCAGCGTGACTTTCTGGTTTAGAAAGTACAGCTGACCATTAAGCAACGTCCAGAAACCAGTGCATTTATACACACTTTCAGCCACTGGAGCACCCATAATCAACTGGCTTGCCAGTGATGTGATGCTCTCAGGGCATTCAAGATATAACCCTGCTTCTGGTTTAAGGTACTTGAGTTCAATGGAAAGTTTTACCATGGTTCTTCTACACTAAACTTGGGAACCAGGATAGCTGTGACATTGGGCAGATTTTTTCTGATTTTATTGATGACAGATTTGTCATCATCGATCAGAAAAATTTCCACTTTGTCCATCGTAGTCGAGGCACCCATACAGAACATTGGGATTAAGGACAGCATAGCTTCAAGTTTAAAGTCAGCTGCACATCCTCCCAGGTTTTCACTCCGGTTATGGATCAGATCGAAGGTGAGATTACCCTCTTCTTTGAAACGAGTATTCGTTTCTTTATCCAGAAGTTTGCTACGGTTAGACAAGCTAATCAGGAAAGCATCCTGAGTAAGCAGTGACTTCACCATATCAATGCCTTGATGGTTCAGTGGCTCGAATACCCAAGCCTTATGCCACTCAATCCAATCATGCTGGTTTGAGGGATCCTTGGGGATGTACTGCTTTCGGAACTCACTGTTACCGTTCAGCACACCATCCAGATCACAGAAGATCAGTCTATGCATGTGATGCCTCTTTTTGTTTTAGCTTATCCAGTGCTTTAGCCACAAAGGGCTTTATATCATCTTCTGCGAGGTTGTTAGGCAGAGTGATAGCATTGGCCCAGTTGGGGTAGTACAAGTCCAGTTCAGCTGGTAAGGGGATTCGTGGATCGGCAATTTCAGGTAAACCTTTCCATGCCATACACTCGATCAGGTTGTCGTTAACAAACTTGATTACCCTTACGTTGTTACGCATGAGCACATAAATGGCATCATGAATCAGAGCCACAGGCAGAATGTCATAACGAAACTCTGATGCCCATACTCGTTCCATGAACTCATTAGCAGCACGGTTGGTTAACAGACCATAGGACTGACCTGAGATAGCATTGCCCAATGTACGTCCCTCAGCTTCAGCTTCACGTAGCGTCTTGGTAGTATCCAGGATCGAACGTGCAAGGAGCGGAGTACGAATACGCAGCCCAAAGGCTCCAGTGGCATAACCATCATTACAGGCTTGTCTAATTCGTGCTTTAACCCACTCACCAGATACGGCATAGAGGGCATGGAAACTGGCTTCAGTTTCTTTGGCTTCTTCTTCAGAGAAACCACAGTTCTTAACCAGAGTAATCCAGGTGCCTTGATACTGGAGTGCAAAGCTTGGTGATTTAGACCTATTACGTATTGGATAGTATGGGTGATCCTTCTCAGCTATCTGGTTTACAGATGCTGGATCATTAATGTCGATATCCGGCATTAACTTGGCACCCCAATAACCTACTGCACGTAATGAGTGACCGTCGAAGCCATCCGTAAACACTTTGACCTTGTTAGGATCTTGCGTTAACAGTGCGTTGATACGGTCTTCCAGAGCATTAAAGTCTGCTCCACCGAATACCCAACCATCAGGCGCAGCAAAACACTTCTTAATGAGTTTACCAAAGGTACTCCCAGAAGGTAGCTGCTGTAGGTTTGGATCCGATGAACTTAAGCGCCCTGATACTGTACCACCCAGGTTGAAGTTACCATGTAGGTAAGATCTTCCATTGCCTTTGTTAAAGGCATTTTTAAAGGTGGGTATAAAACTGGTGAGGATCTTCTCACCATCCCCAAACTCACGAAGAGTTTTGAGTACTATCTTTCCACTTTCAGTAGCATGGTTTTCCAGCTTCTTAAGTGTTGCACCAGCCGTAGATGGTTGCTTGGTTTTGGTTCTGTCCAGCACAGGAAGTTTCATCACTTCATACAATAAAGTGATCAGATGGTTGCCACTATTTGGGTTGAACTTAAGATGACTGAAAGCACTGAGAGAGTACTGTTTAGTCTTCAGAGTGGCATTCTTAGCTTCCATTGCTCTGGTTTGAATAAGTACTTCTGCTTGTTGAACCAAAGGATGGGCATACAAAGTTTTAAGACTTCGATCATGTAATTCCTGTAATTGCTTCTCTGCCTTATCCACCATAGCAGGGATCATGGGCATACCAGTAAGCTCAATCTGAGTAATTGTCTTCTGGCTTGGCATCATCAGGTATTTATACAGCTCAAGCTGCATATCACGAACCATAACAGGGTAATACTTGTTATAGACGTACCAGGTAGACATGGTATCGATGATGTTATAGCGAAGCAGTTCAGGCAGGGGAATCACCAGGATATTGGTAATATCAGACATAGCCCAGTTACCTGCAAATTCATGAGCAAGCTGTTTCAAGCTCAATTCATTCTTTGCAGTGTTGTTCAGTGCGAGATAAGCAATGATGCGAGTATCATCACAATCTCGATAGAGACAATCCAGGCCACGCAGTAAACCTTCATTATCCAGGGGATCTTTCATCCAGAGGTTATAGATCAGGACTTTGGTATCAAAGTTAGCCCTGTGGAATTTCAGGTTACCCTTATATTCCTCAAAGAACTTACGGAGCTTAATACGAAAGCCTTCGTTAAACCAACGGTAGTTTTCCCCTTCACTTACTGCAAGGTCACAGGTAAATGCTATACCGCCTGTGTTATCAGGGCTGAAAGCAATAGTACCAATACCAGCAGTAAAGATATCAAGACTGAAAGTTTCAATATCACAGGTCAGCTTGGGATAGGACATTAACTTGGCAAATGCCTCGTCAATTTCCTTTTCAGTTTGGGGATACAAGGCCCATTTCAGGATATCAGCGCCCAAAGCTTTGTAGCTATTGGTTACCTTACCTGCTAGGGCTTGCACAGACATTTCCAGCTTATCTGCCTGGTTTGGGTTATAGAGCAAAGCCTGATAGTTAATACCCACCAGTATCTCGATATCCTCATACCCCGGTATTGAACAGGGAGTGCCATAACCGATCATTGCATCGATCTTGGCATTCTTAACCAGACACTTAAAGTAAGTGGAGTCAGCACAGTAAATGTACTTAATACCCATCTTCTTAAGCTGGGGGAGAATTTTAGCCAGATAGTCCTTACAGAACTTGGCTGGTGCTTTGCCATTGGATTCATACTCCAGCGAAAACGCCAGAATGTTCTCTTTGGCATAGCCAGCTTCGACTAAAGGATTAACGTAGTGACGCTCAATCTGATCCTGATAGAAAGCAGACTCTTTGATGAGTATTGCTGTCTCAAATTCAGATTTATGAGCGAACATTATATGACGCATAGCCTACCTCTCTAGTGGCATACGAAAGAAGAGGGGCCGAAGCCCCTCGGTACTACTTAAGCCAGGTTTTCAGTTCATCACTGACTTTCGGATCAAGTCCGAATGCCTTCGGCCCTTTCTTACGAGAGGACATGAAGAACTGAAGTTCCCCTGCTGCATCTTTAGTGTCAGCACGGTTACCTTTGGCTTTAGTCTCTTTGAAGACACGATACAGCTCTTGTGCCTGCTCTTTGACTGTCATAGCCTTACCTTCTGGTTTAGCTGGAGATTCAGCTTTTGTTTCAGTAGTAGTGACTTTGATATCACTGGCTTCACGAATGGACAGGATCAGCTCTGCATCTTCATCAGAGATGCCCAGTTTAGCCCAGCCTTTCTTAGCTTTCTGTTTGGCAGAGATTAATTCCTCTGCAAACTTCTGAGCAGTAGCCAGATCTTCAGCCAGATAAGCAGCTTCAAATTGCTCCCAAAGGAGGTCAATTTTAGTCTTCTTGATCTCAGGGGCAACAACTGGAGTAGGCTCCTTCAGATCAGCAGCCAGTACTGGCGCTGCCTTTTCAACAGGGGCTGCTTCTGACAGATCAGACTGTTCCAGCGTTTCCTTAACCAGATCTACTTTTACTTCTTCAGCTTTTGCTGCTTCAGTATTTTCGACCTTGGTGTAAGTCACATTACTACCATTGTGACCACCCACTTCAACCAGTTCAGTGATACCCACATGAGCACCACGCAGAACTTTGTTCAGCAGCTCTTTACCTTCTGGAATAGAAGAAATAGAACCACCACTGTTAACGTGGGTACGCAGCGATTCAGGCAGTACAGCAAGAATGTGATACCCACACACACGCATTTTAGTGCGGCTGTATTCTGGCACAGCAAAGACGTCTTCAGGACGTACTTTAGCCATCACAGTAACGTTACCAGAGAAGCTGCTGAGATAACCCAGGGAAGCTACGTGCAGACCGTTAGAACAGTCCTGACGACGGTTAGGATCAACCAGCCCCGGACGCATGAACACGTAGGAACCTACGTTCTGCTTGATATTGCCTGAATGTACATCGACAAAGGTATTACCTTTCTGCTTCAGACGTTTGTAGATAACGATACAGCCGTCATCTGCAATAGGTAGGTCACCATATTCGATGAACTTCATCAGATCTTCAGCAGAGTGCCCACGATCTTTCAGGACAGGTTCCAGACGGTTCAGGAAGTTTACGAAACCACGGAAATCCTTCAGCTTACTTGCTGCTTTCATCTGAGATGACAGCTTGTGAGCATGAGGGATCACACTACCTGTCTTAGTGTTGACTGCCACAATGGTATCAGGATCTTCATCCGTGATTGGTTTGTGGAAGTCAGGATCATCGACAGTACTACCTTTACCTGCAAGCTCCCGCATACGGATCGTAGCCAGATCGATTTTCTGATCGTTGGTCAGTACAACAGATTTCACCTCTTCAGCCACAGGAGCTTCAACTACTGCTTTTACTGCCGCAGGTTGAGCTTCCAGAGCATAGGTAAGGTCATCAGCTTCTTCAATATCCAGAATGGTCTGGCCTGGTTTGATACCCAGCTCCAGAGGTGAGATGTGAGCAACAGCTTCATCCACCTTTTCAGGGGATTCAGTGTCGATGAACTTTTTGATGAAACTTTTGGCAACACGGAAGAACTTAATAAGTCCTCCAGTGCCTTCTTCAGTTTCTTTGAACTCATTGCGTACCTTGACAGGTTCTGCAATGTCTACAACCGCAGAGCCATCCACAGGGATTTGCTTTTTGGCTGCTTCGACGATGATCGGCAAACGAGGATCACCCTGTGCAATGGTCACAGTATTGCCATCCTCTAAATAGAGGACAGCATTCTGAGCATCGACAGAGATTCCTACGATGGTCACTAATTTTTTCATGGTTTAGTTCCGTTTTTGAGTGCACTTAAAACGATGGTTTTCAGAGCAGAAGCCCGCTCTGGGTATTGAATGAGCCACTGAAGGACACTACCATCACCATGCCCAAGGGCACGTAACATAGGGTCTTTACGCAGCACTTTCAATTTCTTGATAAAGGGTAACTCTTCCAGCTTACCCCGCATGATGGTTTGGATAGGATCCCTATCTTCATCCGCGTTAAGTTTCTCATACTCTTCTGGAGTATAAGCATAAACAGACACTGTAGATGGTGTAAGGTTGAGAATACGTTCGAAGTATGGATCATAACGTAGTTTTTCCAAACCAGGCAGTTTAATGCCGAGTTTAGTACACAGCTTGATATCCTGAGATGAGATACGATGCTGAGTAGCTAAGGCTTTCTGGCGTTCTTTGGTGACATATTTTGCAAATGCTTTGCTCAATACCACTTGCTTAACACGCGGTATAAAGTAAGCATCCACGTCAATAGCACCACGATTTTCAGCCATACGACGTTCGATACCATTACGAACAACTACCCCATCGAACAAGTCCTCTGGTGTAGCATCTTTCAGGTGAATAAAGCTTCCCAGCATACCTCTATGGATATCATCAATAGAGATGAAATACTTAGGATTCTGGTTTATCTGGTTTGGCTCTTTACAGAAAATAATTTCACCTTTAAGTTGCCAGTCACCATTTTTCAGATAAGCAGAGATAGTGCCTAGATTATTGCCTGGTTTCCCATCTTTAATCTTGGCTTTTTTCTCACGTTTTTCCTTTGCTTCGAGGATTTCCCGGTAAGCAGGATCCCACTCTAACCCTGGGGTTAGATCCACTACAGTAAACCCAAGCTTTTCCAGCTTTGCAGTGACAACAGCAATATCAGCAGCTTTAGCTCGTGGATCCACTTTCAGTGCCCATGCAGCATTAGAAGTTCCCTGAACATAATCCTTATATGCTGACTTGCTTGCAGCAATACCTTTCAAACGGGAAGTGAGAAACACTACCTGATTTTCAAGATAAGTTACGATCTGAGTACCAGAGTATGGGATACGACGCATAAAGCCATCGCTATAGACATTACGGCCCCACCAGGTATTTTCCTGGGTACTAAAGCGTAAACTCTTAACCGAGATAAAATCAGCCCCAGCAATACCTCTCATAATACGTTTGATGGTATGTTTGCGAAGGAATGCATAGATAGCTTCACGGGTTCTGGCTCTGCCAAACGTAGTAGTCTTACGCAAGTCCCACAAAGCCTGATTAGCATGTACCCAATCTGGTTTAGTAAACTGGTATAACTTTTTGAAGCCAACATGTTCGGCTTCTTTGAGTTCTTTCCAGTACTTCATACGAATAGCAGATCCAAGGTTACTGCCCAGATAACGTTTAACTACGTTAGGTTGGATTTCCTCCAGAATGTTGGCAGTGCTGCCAATAGCAGGTTGCCCCTTAGAAAACTTACCTTCACGCATACGTTTGCAAGTAGCAGCAATAGAAGATGGGATCTTGGCAATGATATCCTTTTCCATATTTGCAACGAGCTGTACACACAGATCAGTTAAACCATCTTCAGTCAGTTTCTGGCTGGAGAGGGCTTCACGAGCTGGAGTTAATGCCAGAGTATCAGGAGCTGCTTGAACCAGCAGACGTTGAATACCAACAATCTCCATAAACTCTGAGAGCATTCCAGTGGCTTTGCTGGTAGCTTCTGTAAACAGCATTGGATAGATGACAGCACCATAACGCACAAATATTCTGTGGTTACCCATGTACTTGTTGTACCAGACTTCATCATCTGTGTTCCATGCTCCGGCTTCCTGGGACATACCCAGTTTATCCATAGGCTCAAATTCGCCTCCCATCCAGCTGAGTTCTGCATTCATTTCACCATGCATAACCAAATACTTCAGATAGGTATGAGCTGTCTGAGCTTGATCCAGGGTCAAACGGAAGCTGACAGTTAAACCAGAGCGAGTGGTAGGAACGCTAACCATAGGTGTAATACCTGGTTTGCCTTGGTTTTCCACTACTGAACGAGCCATGTTATAGACTGTCTTCGTTCCATTGTGCTCAGAAGTCACACGGAAGGCATCCACAAGTGCCCATGGAGCTTTACTACCCAAACCAAAGCCACCAGTAGTCTTACTGTCGTTACGCTTGGTGGAAGCACCATAGGTGCCATAGATTTGGGCGATCTTCTCTGGAGGGATGCCCAGACCATTATCCTGAATGATCAACTCACCATCAGTAGTGATGGAGATCTTCAGTGGTTGATCGGTAGTACCAGCTTCGATATTAGCATCCCATGCGTTGCACAGAGGCTCACGAATAGCTGCCAGAAGCTGGTTTGAATACAGGTTAGATGACAGCATCATCAGAAATGCAGCATCCTCTACCATGGATACAGCGAGAGTTTCCCCAGCACCCAGAGAGGCAGAGGTCGATTTGTTTTGCATATCCGCAACTTGCATTTGAATATCCTCAAGTAAGATTTACTAAGACTTTTAATAAGAAAAAGCCAGAATAAATCTGGCTTATTTGTTAGGTACGTTGCCTGGAACAGGCTTCAAAAATAGCTCGACGAATCTGAGCAATCTCACGCTCTTCATCCGGTTTCAGGGGGTTTTGAACCATGGCTTGAAGGGCAGTTAACTCATTAGGAGATAATTCCAAAGTGAGCACATAGTGATTTACCTGTTGCACTGTAGCTTTAGGCATTATTTTTCTCCTTCCAAAGCTGATACACCTTGTGGTGTAAGGTGCCAGCCATACATCTGATTAAACTTGATAAGGCCAGCTTTAGCTAAAGCAGTCCCTGTACGGTTTTTATTAGAACGAGGGGCAGTACCTGACTTAGCCATCTTGAGGAAGACGACTTGTTGCTTCGAGAGCGGCATTTCTTTTCCTTTCAAAACGTAGGTTTTTGAGTCCTCCCGGATAGCTATCAGCTATCCGTCTGGCAAGACGATGGGAGATATTAAAGTGAGCTTCGGCCTGTTCCAGCGTGTGATCAAAGAGATAATCCAGGATTTTAATTCTGGTTTCATCTCTGATCTCTTTACGCAATTCAGAAAGTCCAAGCACCCTGATTGCAGAGTCTATTGAGTTAATAGATCTCCCCAAACAGACAGCAAGTCTTTTAATGGGCATACCACGTAGGTAATTATCAATCAGGAAGCTTTTTTCTTCTTTAGTCCATGGCCTCTTGATTGATGAGGCCATTAGTCAGGCTCTTTAGGCAACTTGCTTGCCATAGCTTGCAGGGTGAATACAGCCATATCGGATGCTTCACTGTCTGTTACTTCTGATAGATCAAAGTTCCATGCAGTGTCCCATTCTTCGGTAATACGCTGCACTTCAGCAATACCAGCGTGAACCATACTTTTATTTGGTTCTACCCAGAGCTTTTCCAGTTGATCAATACGATCCAGCAATACTGTGATCATTGCTGGTGAAGTGAGTTCACGCCATTGACTGATAGCTGTAACACGCTCATCTAGTTTCATGGTTTGAGTACTCAACGCCTGTTCAGCTACTGGAAGCAGCTTACGGAGGTCATGCATAACATCTTTAACTACTGGTTTCATATGATTGATCCTTTGTTAATCCCAATGCTTTCCATCGTTTTACGACGTTTAAACATTGCGATTGCTTCTGCATGTTTTTCACGGAATTCTACGACCTGCTCTGAAGATACCGAAGTGGGTACATCACTCACAGTTAATCCTATTGATCTGAGAGTTTCATGCATAGCTTCAGGCAGAAGGACATAAAAGTCAGATAGACTGCCACTATTAGCTACAAGATCTCTCAGTAGGTATTCGTAGTAATTACCCTCAAGTTCTTCCATTTGGCGTAACTGATCATACCGTTCGTCAAATGCCTCACATAATGAGGGGTGTAGTTGAATTACAGGTGCATCGCCCAGTACAGGTGGGTAATTACCTCCAATTCTGGTGAAATATTTAGTATTTGTTAGAGCTGAGTGTTTAGGTGCTACCTCTTCAAGCGCCCAAGTCACAAACTCTGTTTTAGCTTTAGCAAACATAACTTGTTTGAAATGTTTACAAAAAAGATCCATTTCAGTGGTCTTAATTATCATGGTATATCCCCCGTTAGCACTACCTGCAATCGAGCACGAGAAATGGCTACGTAAAGCAGTCGTCTTAACTGATCGATATCCCGACAACGGTTGAGGTCACCTAAGTCCACATAGACACGCCTGAAGGTAGAACCTTGGGCTTTATGGATAGTGCATCCAAATACTGGACGTAGATCGATCCAGGTACTTTTAACCTTATCCAGGTCATTTTTGATCTTAGTGAACTCTTCAGGATTTTCTGCGAAAACCATTTCCTGAAGCTTTTTGGAGAAACGCCTGAGTAGCTTATCTTTAGCCTTTTTATCATTGGGCATAAAATAAGCTTGAACCGGCTCACCTGATTTAAAATCCTTCGAACCTTTACGGTTACGGTCGGTGTATACCCAGTGACCTTCTTCACCCAACTGTTTACCTGGTTCTAAACCAGTAAGGTAAACGAGACGGTCTGTGCCAATAGCAGGGAGGACATTCTTAATGCCACCCACGTAGCTATTACAAATGGCATAATCACCTTCTCTGAGTGTCTGAGAGCCAGTAACCTGAGAATAAATCTTATGGTTTACTTCGTTCACTCGCTTGTTGGTAAAGGCCAGGAATTTGCTGGTGGAGTATTCCCATTCATCACGGGACATATCCCTGATCATCCCTGCTTCGAACTTACTACGTTCTACCCAGATGATGTTCTTACCGTCCACATTACATGGAGGAGTAGGGCCACCTTCAAGCACCCATTGACGCAGACGCTTAGATAACGCCTGTACAGGGTTATCATCAGCTTGCCTCATGATCTGAGTTAACTCGATCATAGGGAAGCGTCCTTCTTCGAATACAGGCAAGTCACCTTCAGCAGTCTTACATTGGGCTTTGTCGCCCATGAAGATTACTTTGGTGCCATTGCCTAGCTTCATATAGATATGCTCTAACAAGGTCATATCAATGTAGCTGGCTTCATCCACGAAGACATAGGTGCCGAACAGCAGTTCCTGGGGTTTATGGGATACCAGTACATCCTTATAGGTTACGGGATCTTCTTCCATACCCAGACGAAGCAAGCTATGGATTGTCTTTGCAGTACAACCCATAGCATGTTCGAAGGCTTCAGCAGCCTTATTGGTGGTAGCTGTGAATTCAGTACGATGGTTGCGCTGTACTTTAATCCCCAGTGCTTCCATCGTCTTCTGTACTTTTTCCAGATGGTTAAGCACATACTTAATGACGGTGGTTTTCCCTGTACCAGCAGCACCAGATAAGACCATTACCTGATTACTGTTGAATATCATGGGGTCTTCATCCCCCTGAAATCGGGGGACGATGATGTCATGAGGTTGATGTTTGTTAAGCAGAAAGTCCGTGATGAACTCACAGGCTTTCTGTTGGCCTTGGGATAGCTGCATAAATGCTCCTGGTTAAGGGGGCTTCTATACAAGCCCTTCCATTGTAAAGTGAACCACTTTGCCAAATTTTGGTACAAAGTTGGGGTTATCATAAACGAACCAGATTACAGGACGTTTAGGATCTACCAGATTGTGCTGGCTGAGGTAACCATCAGTCAGGATGAACATCCCCAGTGATGCTTTATCACGGGCGAAGTCTTCGATAGTACTGTCGATGCAAGTACCGCCACCACCACTGAATTTAACATTGAGCAGATCACGTACTGTACAGATCCGGGAGATATCCTTGATATCAGTATCAAACTGATACAGCTTTATCTCGTCGGGTTTAAACAGTTTCAGTACCTGATAGACACCACCTAAGAAGATGGTGAACTCTTTCTTGCCAATGGAACCAGATACGTCAATAGCCCATGAAATACGTCCCAGGGACTTACCACGACGTTCTGGAGCAGTGATATCGTGTACCAGCATACGACGACGAAGACGTGACCATGTACGACCAGGCTTACGTGTAACCTTCTCACAGAAGATCTTCAGATAGTGCTGCCATGGAATTGGAGGATTCAAGAGATCCTCAATACGGCGAGCCATATCACGAGTACCACGTCCAAACTGTTTAGCAGTCTGGTTTGCCTCAGCCATTTCAGCTGCCATGTTAGCACCCAGCAAGATGCTATCAATTTGCTGTTTCTGGCTTTCCTGTTCTTCATTAGATAAGGGTTGTTTATTGAAGTCAGGCATAGGGTTCTTACCCTTATGAGTGCCTGGCTTCTTAGACTCTTCCTGTTGAAGAATGCGGTATACCTGCATGGTGGTCATACCATCAAAGCGGGAATCTACCAATACCTTAATAGTTGTAGGCATTGGCATTCCAGACTTTTTCAGTTCCAGGTTGATTACATAGTCACCAGCCTGGTTCCACAGATCTTCATCCAGATCTACAGGGAAAATTGTGCAGTGTTCATGCACAATATGCCCAACTTCATGAGCCACCACAAAAGGGTGTTCAGCAGGTTTGAGCATCTCCATGAATTTCTGGTTGTAATACACAGTTAAAGAATCCGTGTAAGCAGAATCACAAGGGTGCCCAGCGGGCACTTCCTTATGTTTTAATCTGAGGATCATTGAAGCCCAGAACACATACTTCTCATCCAAAGCCAGAGTAGTAAAGGCTTTGTCGAGGATCTTCTCAAGTGGTGACATTGTAATTCCTTAGAAAAGTTCGTCAGCGTGACGCTCACACCATGCACTCACTTCGACGTTACTGCCGAGTTTAGGGTTACGTGCAATGATGCTGCGCATTGAGATTACCTGGTAGGACGCTGGCATACGCTCAATGAAGGTCATTGCTTTAGCAATGTTATCTTCAGCTACACCACGAGCCAGTACGCCAGTAAGGGCATACATCCAGGATGGTTCGTTAGTTGGGATACGAGCACCTTCAGGATCTTTGAGGATCTGTTCCATAGTTACTACTTTGGAGAAGTAAGTAACGAAGGTACGGAAGCTGCGGCCAGTAGCTACGCCTACAGTGCCATCGATCATCGGTTCCCAGCCTTCAATAGATTCCAGCGGGGTGATGAGCTTGGACAGCATAGACCAGGTACGAGCACACGCATGGGTATACTCGTTGGCATCCGGGTTGAATTTGTTGAATGCATCTGGTTCGTAGTTGAGGAATGCCACAATACGAGGATCCAGTGTTGCAGTGAACAGCTTCAGCCAGTACTTCAGGTTTTCTTTGATAGTCAGGTTGACCACACGAGAACCCAGAGCAGTACCCAGAGAGGATGCAATTGCACCATCGTCTTCACGGTTACCAGCAGCCATGATCCACATACGTTTGTGTACATGTTTCTGGCCTACTTTCTTGTCCAGAATGAACTTGTAGCTTGCAGCTTTAGTATCGTCAGCAGCAGAAGTCAGTTCGTCCAGCAGTACCAGGAAACCAGCATACTGCTTGCCAGTTTTAGGATTAACCGGGATAGGATCGCCTTCCAGCGGGATCTCATCCAGAGGGATGTATTTACCTTTGGACTTGTCTTCGTTGAAGCCCAGTACGCCATTCATGTCTACTGGTTCCATACCAGCCAGACGGAGATCGATTAGCAGCAGGTTGTAGGTATCAGCTACTTCCTGTGCAATAGAGGATTTACCGAAGCCAGGAGCACCATACAGCATAGGCACAAGACCTTGCTTCATGATGTGGGCTACGGTAGTAGCAGCTTTGGAAATGTCGAGAGGTGTTGTCAGAGTCGTTGCCATGTTAAATAGTCTCTACTTTAGATGCGGTGAATTTAATACGGTCGCCTAAGCTACCGTCTTGATTGATCATATAACCAATACCCTTGCCACCTTGGGCAAGGATCTTGTTTGATACAGCAGACATTACCTGAGCAGTAATGACTTGTGGATCCATGATGGGTACACCATCAAGGATCACTTGAACAGTAATTTCTGGGGTAGTGTCAGTAGTGACACCGATTGCTAGTGCAACATCAAACATGTGAATTCCTTTTTACAGGACGCACTTTGCCATTGTACTGATGTAACTTAGGCCATTTGTGCATCTGGTTTAATTGAGATTGAACTTCAGGTAAGTAAGCCTTATCGAAACAGGCTATAAGATCTGATTCAGGGTCATCTGGTGGCCCAAGCCACATTTCAATACAGTGACCGTTCATACGACAACGAATTGACATAAAGCCTCCAGAGTAAGATTCACAAACCTGGCTTACATGAAACCAGGTTTAGGAAGTTACTTAACGGGTACGAAAGGTGTAGCAGCACCTGGAATCATTGTGGTAGGCAATACACCGTTCCACTTGTTGATTGCTTCCAGTTCCATTACACCAGGGTTTTCACGTAGTGCATCACCACGTAATTTGATGGCATCAGCTTCTGCTTTTGCTTTCAGCACCACAGCATCTGCTTCACCGCGAGCTTGTTCACGAGCCATGTTTGCCTCAGCAATACGCTGTTGCACTTCCTGTTCGCGTTGCAGGGTCTTTTGAGTAGCTTCGACTTTAGCGTTAATAGCACGCTTGACGTTATCCGGGTATTCAGGAGCACCTACCCAGGAAATTGCCATAATGTCGATACCGACTGGTTCCATCTCTTGTTTCACTGCATTAGCTACGCTGTCCAGCAGACGAGATTTACCACCATCAATAAACTTGTCAGTATTGATGAGGTTACCCTGACGGTTCAGGATATCCGCAATACGTTGACGAAGGTCTTGATCAGTAATTTCATCCACACCTTTACGGTAGGTCTGGAAGATGGTTACAACTTTGGTTGGGTTAACCTTATAGCTGATCGCCAGCTGGTGTCCGATCTGAGTACCATCAGACAGCTGGAAATAAAACTTATCTTCATAAGTTTTCATCTGCTTGAAGGTCGGGAACGTGTACAGGTCTTCGTTCCAGCCGATCCAGTAGCGGCCTACGCCTTTGACTTCCTGATCGACACCTTTCTCATCACCGAGACGGTTAACGATGATACCTACGTTACCTGGTTCGACACGCTCATAGCAGCCTGTCAGCGAGGTCATTACAACGACTGCGAGAATGCAGCCCATGATAAATTTACGCATGTTTGATCTTCTTTTTGATTTGACGATAAACGAAAGTGACCACCAGAGCAGGCCACACCAGAGCACCAGCAATACCCAGCACCACCATTACAGTGTCTTTACTGGATACCATATTGGGGAGTAATCCCCCGTACAGAACTCCTGATAAAATCAGGAGTACCACACAGTACAGATAAAAGCGTAACCACATAGTTACTCCTTATTAGCAGCACTACGCCGCTTACAGTTTTCTTTAGGGCTTACCCTTTCCAGATGTGCTGGGTTACAGCACAAGCGATTACGACACTTATGGTCTATCTGCTTCTTGGATGGGATATAGCCGTAGAAGTGGGTATATACAACGAGGTGAGTAGCTACAGTTTGGCTATTGAGACTCATACGCCCATAGCCTCCACCACGTCCAGTCCCTGAATCAGGGCCAGTCCATATGAAGCAAGGGCTTGGTAAGCCTTCAAGTTTAAAGCCAAGATCTTTGATATCTACTTGTTCGAATACACGCTGGAGTATTTCCTCCCTACGGTTGGGAAGCTCCTCCAGTATCTTGTCGAGCATTGAGCATCTCTTTGATCAGGGTGTTGTGGTAGCACATGACAGCAGCATGTACTTCGTTAGGGGAGCAGCCATACAGACTGGCTTTAGCACGATTCATTGCATCGTCCAGACTGTCGGCTGTGGGATAGAGGCTATTAACTACTGGCTTCATCTTTTCCATAATAGCGTTTTTGCAGTTCGTTCATCCCTACCTGAAGCAGATACATCAGATCTTCATCTTCCAGGTGTTGGACGTAGGTTAATGGGTTAATGGAATCGACAGCTTCTTTAGTCTTTTCCAGTGCTTTTTTAGCAGCCAAAATGGCAGCAGTATCCCGAGCTACTTTTAGATATTCTCCAGGAGTCAGCTTAGGTTTCACATCTTTAGTTTCTGTATTACCCCAGTTTCCTGCTTTAGCTTTCTCCCTTGCCATGAAGGCCAGAACACGTTCTTCCAGCTTACCGTAGTCCATAGGAGGAACTTGAGGGTACTGATAGGCACGATAGGCATACAGCGCAGGATTGTGGGACAACTGGCGTTTAGTAGGTGACAGATGCAGGGCAGCATCAAATTCACCATTCTGGTTTGCAGCGCGGAGAATGCCCCGTACAGTTTCCATTTTAACCCCAGATACTGCGGAGATTTGGTGCATACAGTAGCCTTCACGAGCCATAGCCAGAAGTGCAGCAGAGTTGATAGCTGTCATTTGGGTTCCTTATTTTCTAACTTTTTCAATAAGCACTCAGCATCATTAATGTCGAGTACTGCGTTTTTTACTTTATTAGACAAGTGAGCTAATTCCCTATTGGGAGGATTAAACTCACATGCCTTTTGAAGAAGTTCATCTTTGTAAGTAGTGAGCAGCTTCTTCATCAGAGCAATTTCTGACTTTTTCAAAAAGTTCCCCATACTTTAGGATTGATTAAATACTGTTCCCAGACCTTATCGAAATAGCAGTTGTCTGGGGCATTTTTGAACATAGGAGCAATATCACTGTCTTTTAAGCCAGCAAGCCCACATCCCACACGAGTGACCATGAAGTTCAGTTCACCATGTTCCCGTGCATAAGCCAGGAAGGTATCCACATACTCATGGATCACCTGACCACGTAGGGTACGTAAACCAGGAGACTTAGTAGGCAGAGCATAGCTATTGCCATAGTGACCATGCCCTTTACCCATTACAGCACCATAGAGCTGTAATGCTGTTTTAGCAGCACCAGCACCATGTATACCTGCCTCATTAGAGCCGAATACGAATACCATTGGTTTGCCATCAAGGCAGCGTTGAATAGTCACTTCGACTGTCTCCATTGGAAGAGTTTCACGGTGAGGTTTACTTTGATACACATCAATACCATCTTCCCAGTGCATACCCCATTTACCCAGCCGCCACAGACTTAATGCTTGTGAAGCATTTCGTTTAGATAACAAAAGGCGAGGAGAACCCTTGAAGCCTGGTTCATGCTTTGTATAAGAATTACTCTGGCTTATGGATCGGCATTCAGGAAGGTAGGCATGGGTTTCAGGATCACGATTGATCCACCATGTCTTCATTGCTGGTTTCCTTATAATTTAGGGAATGTAAATAACCCTATCGTGTATGACATTGCACTTTGAAGCCCTACAACATAGGGTACTTCCCAGTGCAGAAAGGTGAATACCAAATAACTAATGAAGATTGAAGCACCATTAATTAGTACAGAGATCATCACTGGTTTCCTTATTCAGGTTGTATTGATTAATGAACTCACGACGAAGTTCTTGCAGACGAGCTACCTCAGCTTCCGCTTTATCGATAGCTTCGTCGAAGTCTTTCATCGTTTCATTGATTTTGTCTTTATCCATTGTACATACAGCTCCAGACAAGGGCGCAGATGAATGCTGTGATTCCCCAGAACCCTTGCCACATTTGTTGACGGTGAAGTTTTGCCTCATAACCACAGAGACGTAAGTGAGCTTTGACTGTCTGGGTAGCTTCGTACTCGTACTCCGCTTTTTCCAGTTCAGCTCTTGAAATCCTTACCAAGTGTGTCCACCAGATATAGTTGATACAGCAAATGGCTAAAGCAATTAATACATAGATCATAAGAGCCTCTTTAGGATATAGGTTAAGACTGTCTTAAACCCCGTTAGCCTATAGGTTACTTTAGTCAAAATGGGGATTTTTGGTAAATTTAGAATATAGGTTGAAAGCGTACTAGTAGTACTAAGAAGTACTACTGGAACACTCTTAACTACTGATCTTAAGATATGAAAAAGCCCACTACATTGAGTGGGCCATTTCGAGTATGCCTTGTTTTGTCGCTATCTACACATCCCTCGAATGTGCGCTGGTCGAGTCTTCAGACTCACTAGCAGGATCACCGTTACGGGCGTTTGAACGAGTAACGAGACTGTCTCTGATACAAGGCGGTACAGAAACAGTAGCGACAAGATAAACCACATGAATTGCTTCATAGTTCCTCCTGCCTAGGTGATTAACACTATGTGAATCACACTGGTTTGTAAAGATACAAAGCACTGTAATCCAATGAAAATGTGGGGAGACTAGCTCCCCTGCCAAAGGCATAGATAAGAATTAAGTGATGGTAATGAGTCGAGCGACTCACAGAAGTGACCGGAGGTCACAAAGGCTTAAGCCCACTTCAGTTGTCGTAGCAGATAAGAATTCTGCACTCACTTTCAGGATCTAAATCCTCAAAGTAGTTATCCCAGTTGACTGTTTCGAGCAGATTATTAAGTCCGTCCAACAGTCTTTTGAGATTTAAATCAGGTATTTCAGAAGTACCAATAGAGCTTTTGGTTAGCTCTGTTTTAGTTTCTTGAATGAGATCGTTAAGTTCTGCAAGGGTAACATACCCACGGCTATGCAAGTCACAGTCATCCAGCAGATGTTTATTAACGTCACAAATGTCTTCAGGGAATCCCCTGTCTTCTGCAATAGGCTCCATAAACCAGGTTTCCCCATAGGATCTCACCCCAGACAGGAAGCTGAATAGGACATAATTTCTGCCTACGTAGCGTGTAACACCTTCTTCAAAGGAGTCAATACCATTGGAGATGCTGGTATATTCATCCCCATCTCCATAGTGTTCGACTGTCATTGTTGTACTGGTTTCCCAGCTATCATTTACCTTACGTTCACGATAGATATGAATGTCACATCCCATTTATTACTCCTTACCGTTGACGGAAACACTCGCAAAGATGCCCGGAGGGCATCAAAGCTTAGTATTATCGCTGTATATTTTATTGAAGAAGTTAAAAGCATCAGCTATGTCAGATGTACTTTTAGGTTCCTGAATAGACCGATCATTGATAAATTGTTTAGGGTTGTTTATTTCCTGTCTCCTAAGCACTTCCTCTATCATCTTACGTTGAAAGTCACGCATAGAGGCATACCCAGGTTGCTCCTCATTGCCTGGTTTCCAGTAGATCCAGCCTAATGGGGCAGACTCTAAGTCCATTACAATTCCAGGAATGGAATTTTTATGAATGATTTCAAATTGCCCCTCTGGTGCTGCAATGAGGGTAACTGGCTTTAGTTCCAGCTCTTGTATGCCTATGGCATTAGCTGTTTTGATTCTCTTAACAGTGCCCCTTGGCACCATATACTTTATCGTTTCCATATTGCATTCCACTGTTTAAATGTCACGGGTTCGGACATGATTACTTGTACTTTGCTCATGGTTTGCCATGTAGCAAAGTCTTTGGGTAATTCGGTATCCTTGTAAGATCCTAACTCACACCTTACAGGCAACACTATTTCAGCTTCTGTGAGTCCTACTGCGTCTCTGGTTTTAACCAGTTTATACAGGGCTACTGGTATTACTGTTTCTGGATGTATTGATCCTGTTACGGCCATTTTGCCTCCCATATGATCATGTTGGTTTTTATACTCCTATGTGACTTACATCGGGTTCCTGGGGGAACCCCTTCAGTTGCAATTACTACAGTAGGGGTTTCATCATAGGGCTGTTCAAAGTGTGCTTCTTTAAGCCCAATTGCTGCACTGGTTTTGATCAACTTAACCAGTTCTCTCGGTATATAACGGGAGCTTGGAGTATTGAAATTGGCCATAGTAATCCTTAAAAAATAAACCTACCCCGAAGGGTAGGTGTTTGGTTATTCAGCTTCTAATTCACGTTTAGCATTGGCACAAATAAGCTTTGCTTCCTTATAGCTTATTTCCAGTAAATCAAGTACATCATTGTGATCTTGACCTACTTTCAGGGCTGCTTTGATAAGTTCAAAGCGGGCATTCAGGTAATTTTCCCAGGCTTGTTCCATGACAATTCCTTAGCTTAATGCATAGTTGGAACCACGGATTTTATCTCCGAGGTTGTTAGACAATTTGGTATATACACCATCAGTGGTTTGATACAGCTGGTTCATCAGGGATTGCAGAATGGTGCTATCAGCGAATTCTGCCAGCATCTCTTTGTACCAGTACCGTACTTCGTTACAGTTGTTTGGATGGGAACCAAAGGCATCATGAACAGTAGCCACAGGGAATGGTTTGTAGGTCAACATGAAGTTAACTTTACGCATTACATCACGAGCTAAGTCGAGAGGTAACTGCATGTAGTTGCTCCAATTGATATCGTTGAGAATAACCATAGAAGACTGCTTATTCTCATCCCACAGGCGAATACGACGTACCATATCACCAGTAGCTTCTTCAGCCTGCATACCCATGCTATTAGCCAGCAGACGTGCTTCCAGCATCTTCTGCACCTCTGCTACCAGCTCTGGGTTATAGTTGCACAGACGCTCCAGCTCACGTAGGAGATAGGCGTCACAGCAGTGAATGGTATTAGCCACGTTAGCACGGCCTTTCTCTGTACCCCGGTTCTCTTTGTATTCCATGGTGAAAGTAGCGTGATCAAGCTCATCTACTTCAATTCTGGTTTCCAGAGTTTCCATGACTTTCATCTTAGCAATGAAACCATCAGGCAGCTCCAGAACGTGTTCCAGAGCATAAGGACGCCAGGAACCCAGGAGTTCATCCATGAGGTTGAACGCACCAGGAGCGATGATGTGGGCTGCTTCGTAGAAATAGTCCAGCATCTCGCCCTCACCGAATACCTTCTTAGGCACGGCTTTAGAACCGTAACCAGAGGTCATTACAGCTTGTTTGATATGGCTACGAGGTACTTGGATACTATCCAGACCTTTACGCTTCAGAACGCCATTCATGGCGTCTGTGGTGTTGCTGTAGGCATCCATACGTTTATTTGGGTCAATGCACCCAGTGTTGTATGCACCTTTCTCACAGCCTGTGAGGGCACTCATAATCTGAATGCCAGAGCAGCAGCCATCCCAGTAGGTGATGTTGCCTACAGCTTCTCCACGCTGTACACGACGTAACATCATCACAGCCTTGTGATACAGTTCAGGTGTTTCAGCATCCTGAACCTTGGATTCCAGATCTTTGATGTTGTCGTATACCCACTGAATACGTTCTTCGAACAGTTTCTTGTCCAGTCCGTAGTAGTTGGCTACGTCGATGCACATGTATTCCCAACCAGACATATATTTGAAGTTTGGGCCATAAGCAGTGTTAATTTGCATTGGAGTTTCTCTCATCATAAATAGAAATAGCTTGGGTTACCGCTTCGCTAACAACGTTTAATTGTTCTTTGGTAAGATTTTGTATACCGGAATTAAATCCCAGATCTTTCATTACCTCTCTACCTTTAGCTTGCAGCTGTTCTTGGGTCATTTGAGGATCTGACCAGCCTTCTATTATCTCTATGATTTTTTCCAATACTTCTTGTTTGATTACCATTAGTTAAGTCTCTCTATTTAAAGTTTAAATTCATCAGACACACCAGTTACTTGCTCTTTATTGGCAAAGTTTAAACTGGCTTTCTTGAAGGAAGTGCCTTGAAGGTTGATGTGATAACCCTGGGTATAGATACGTCCACGCTTGTCTACCTTGTTGCCAAAGTAGAACTTGTTACCCTGGTTTACCATCAGGCTATAGAAGTAGTACGACTGACGCTTGTAACGCATCCAGTTGTCTTTCTGTTTACGTACCAGATCAGCCTTCTCCCACGGTGTGAGAGGTTTCTTACGGTGTTTCTGGAGCTTCTCTTCATCGATCTCATTGAGATCAAATGTAGGTTCTTCCTCGTAGTTACAGAGGAATTCCACGTCCAGAGAGTAAGGCACAGCATTACGGCTGTTGATTACATCCAGACAGATATCTTCGTTATGGTGATTGAATGATCCCCCTAGAATAAGGCTATCAGATGAATAAGTAAGGTAAGGAGTATCCATGTTATGGGTAAGCTTCTTGGGTGGGCAAACCAGTGGTGGTAAATAACACGAACGCTCAATGAATTGAGCCAACTGGTCAGGCAACCCAATATTGCTAACGATATACAGAGATGCTTTAGGATGAGGCTTGTTAATGTCATATACATCAGTATCCGTAAGGACAGCAACGATTTCAGCCATAGTCTGAATGCTGTCACGTTTATCATCGAAACCCAGTCTGGAAGCTAGCTGGCCTACTACGTTGACCATTGGAGTGGGTTCAGGGAAATACATAATTCCCACGAACACTTCTTTTACAATAGCTTCCAGATCAAGGGATTTGAGGTGGTTAAGGCGTACAGCTTTAGAGTCGTAATACTGACCTTCAAGCCACTGGTTTAACAGAGATACACCCTGTTCTACCTTGTCTAACAGGTTGCAATCAGGGTCTTCAAACAGCTCTTTACGGATATAACCATCAATATGTTTCTTGTTGAACTGACGTTCGTTGATGGCCTGAAGTTCCTCAACTGGTAACCATTTATGCTGCATTACAATCTCCCCCATGTTTGATAGTCAGCTTCTGTCATGTGGTCATCCACTTCTTTTCTGGCTTTAGCCACTTCAGCGTTTTCAGATACCCGAGTCCTGTTAGGATCGGTATCCTCAATGAGGTGTTTATGTTCAGTACATGCATAATGCTTGTAGGTGTCTCTCATGCCACCTCTGGGGGCATATTTGCTCATCCAGTTAGCTACACGTTTAACACCATTAGCTTTGCAAAACTTACAGTAAGTATGTAATTTTGCTGGTTTAAGTTCAGCAGCCATTATAGATTCCTCGTATTAGACGTAATTGCCATTCACAGCCAGGTTCATCGATCCTGTCAGCTATTATTCTTGGCTTAAATCTGGATACCCCTTCAGGGTAGTGAGCAGTATTAAGCCTGTATTCACTGTTGGTTTTATATTTACCCAACACCCCTGGAAGCCTTAGTAAAGGTTCCTCAATGCCTAGCATATATTGGGTACGTAGCTGTTTAATCCATGACTCTTCAAGGACGATATATACATGCCCATCAAAGCCAGAAGTAATACTCTTGCCTACAAGGTCTTCCCATGAATCATTCAAGATAGAACTCCCATACATCTTTGTTAATGTACTTGGCAGATACCCAGACACTCTGGTTTATCAGCACATTGGGCATTGGGTATTTAGGCAGCTGTTCACCATTACAGGTGATCATCTTATCCAGCCTAAATTCCTTTAATCCCACTGCTTTACGCATGAGTATCTGCTTAACCAGAGTCTTAGTGATAAGCACACAAAGGCTGCTCTTACTGCCTTTACTGGCAATATGAGTAGAAGTATCAGTGTCCTGAAACTCTTTAATACTCCAACGATATCTAAAGCCTCGTCTACGTGATTTAGATTCATTACCCCAACGGTCATTCCAGTTCTTCTCTTTAGCCATGGTATAGCCTCAATTAAATAGCCCAGCACAAGGCTGGGCATATGGGTTACAGTTCGAAGTTTTCCAGTGCCTTGGCATCACCAAAGGTGATTACCAGACGCTCTGAGAGAGCTTCTACACCGTTCTCACGCAGGAAGGCCAGCACTGCACCTTCAACCGGGTGATCTTCACGCAGAGCAATGCCACGGCCACCCTGGCCCAGACGACGAACCTGACCATCACGGCCTTTGACGCCGATGTTCAGATAGCCACCAACGTTACGCTCGGCAGGAGCAGCAGCGTTGTTAGCAGAGGAATTGGAAGTGTTGCTTGCAGCAGTGTTTTTCTGATAAGCCATGATAATTACCTCGATAGTTAATATGAAATGAAGAACGAACAGGCAGGATTGCCTTTGCATTCATTGCCCTGTGGGCAATGTCTTAAATAAGAAAGATGGACGAGATGACATCTTCATAGGCAGCATGTTCTACCGGATCAGACGCAATCAGTAATTGATATTCACGAAGAGTGCTAATACAGTCTTCAGTCAGAATACTGGCTGTAATCTCCAGTGCTTGAGCTTCCCCAACGGTAACGAACATATGGCTTACAGCTCTAATAAATAGCTTTAAAGCCAGTTCATCCATACCACCTTCATAAGCCAGCTGGCAGTGTTCCAGAGTAATATTTACATCGATCATGAGAATGAGATCCGTTGTTCAAGAATGACAGGTACTCCAATGGCTACTTTAGCCATCAGAGCTTTAATTTCACGCATATCTACTTTGATAGTGAAGTTCTTTTTATAAAAACCATCTAGCGAAGCTGGGAAGTCTACCACTGCAATACGTGGGAACTTCTCCAGTGCTACATTGAATTTGGTAATGGTGATAGTGGCATTAATGCCAATGTTGAAGTCACTGTAATAAGATATAGTACCTTCACCCAGCATCTTAGAATGCCAGTTAAATACTTGGTTAGAAGTAGTCATTGTCCAGTCTCTCCAGACACAGATACTGACCTTTGCTTATAATTGCATAGTCAATACCATTAAGAATTAGATAAGCTTGAGTCAGATTTCTGCTACCATCACGCATCTTGTTCTGTAGTCTTATGTCCTCTGGTTTAATACCAATGGCTAGTTTAGTTTGAATAGTTTTAGCTTCAGCTTCATCTACCCTAACCATCATTGAGGTATGAATATCCCCAAATACAGCATAGTAGCTCATGTTACCCCCATACTGATATTAACCAGTCATACTCCTCCTGGGTTAATACAGGTTTATATTGCTCAATTACATTGAGTGCATTGTTGAAGTTCTCATTGCAGAAGAATGAGATGATTGCGAAGTATTTCACCAGTCTATCTCCTTAAGGTAGAAACCTTGATCATCTTTATAAAGTCTCATAAGTTTATTGTTGTTAAGTGGTACTCTAGTTTCAATCGATACTTTTCTACTCACTTTAATACGCACCTTAAACACATTAACTCTTGGTTCAGTAATACCAATACTATGTTGAACACGAGCTTTCTTAAGCTCTCCATCTGTTATTGAATAGATAGGTGGTTGCTTATCTATAGTTTCCCAGAAGCGTTTAGCAGGAGTATTTAATGTACTCAATTCAATAAGCATAATTACTCCTTAGGTAAGTTTTGAATGCTTCCAGCATTACTTGACCAACGCCCACTGACTACACCGTGGAGTCTCTGTTTAGGTACATATTTCTTGAATTCCCACATACCATTTTTATTAAGGAATACATCGTATCCTTTAAACATATCATCAGTATCATTACGAGTACTGGATATATTTCTCTGGTTCTTACGTTTAATACGTGAACCATCAATGCAATATCCATCAAGGGTACAGCCAATGGCTAAAGCCATCTTTACCTTTTTCAACCATGCATCAGTAACACGGATATAAATACACTTTTGTACAGCTGGTGCATAGACATAGATTAATTTACTCATAGTAATCTTCCCATAGTAAATAGAGGATTAGGATAAAACCAGATATGTAAGCAAGTAATAACATATTCATTTATTGTCCTGTGGACAATATACCTCCCAATCTGTCCATTTTTGAGCTAGGAAGCCTTCTACAGTATCTGTGATAGTATGGCCACCAAGAAATCTTACAAGTATTGTGTCATTAGATCCCAAAGTTATATATGTTTCACCTTCCCAACAAGGACGCTTTATCTTAGCCCCTAGTTTCAGCATTAATAATGCTTCTTTAGCATTCATACAATGTACCAGTCATGTGATTCATCGAAGAATGAACAGAACTCAGATACTTTAATAAGCCCAGGTGGGATAGTGTTATCACAACATACATTATCCCCCTTGATATAGTAGAATAGTTCTGGTTTCATCCAGTCAGCTCTGATTTTACATCCGATCTTCATTGCTAATAGGGCTTCCTGAGTCGTCATATAATTTCCACTCCATACCTTCGTATTCTTCGATAAACTTATTAACATTACATACTAGATTACTGAAACTTAAAGTGGTACATACGTAACGAATAGAGCTATCCTGTATTTCATAATAAGCATCAAAGTCCTCCCATTTAGTGGGAATAACTCTGCAACCTATTTTCATTGCAAGCAATGCTTCAGCTGTTGTCATTGAATAACTCCCAATTATCTACGTCACCATAACAAGGTATATAGTCTTCGAGTACCAGATGAGGAGTACCATCTTCATTAACTGTTATATCATCAGTAGGGTCATATTTTACCCAATCACCTGGTGCCCATGTTTCCCTTCGTACTTTGCATCCTAGTTTAAGAGCTAGTACTGCTTCTTTGGTTTTCATCCCCTGTCTCCAGTAGACCGATTCACAAGAGTGTTCGGAGAACACGTTAATAAACTAAGCCCTCCAGTGAGGGCTTTTGTTTAATAGGTATATTCGATACGTTTCCAGTGCTCCAGGTTGAGCACACCACCAGCTTTGATATGTTTGAGCATAGTAAGCAGTAATGAATAAAGCTTATCCTTCTCACCTTTAATCTCTGATTTAACGTGATAGAACTCTTCACCCATGATGGTTATTTCAATACGATTGACATACCACTGACGGCCTAAATGGTCTTGAACTAGTCTACGAGTGATATGAGGATATGATGCTTCTTTAACAGCTTTACGATGTAATTCTAATTCAAGATCCATAGTTATAGTCCTATGTTTACCCAGCCTACACTGGGTATAAGAATTGAACGGATATTTAATGTTTTCAGAGAGCGTATGAAGTAATGGTTATCCCTCAACTTATACGTCTCATAGATATGAAAGTTCATGATATTTCTAACACGTGCTGCAAAGTGATCATACCCTTTACCTTTCTTAATCATAATTACCTCTGGTTTACCACGGATTGATATTAAGGAGTATTTCCAGTAATGCTGTTTCAATTGCTAGAGATAATGAGGTACTCCATTCAGAATGGGGTATTGCTTTAATTAGCTTCCCTTCCAAGTTATAGAGTTCAAGGTATGTATTTTTACTGATTCTGAAATTGTCAGATGAGAAAGCAAGAAGTATAAAATAGTATTTTAATTCTGTTTCCTCATCTAATACATGTGCTACTTGAGGAGAACACAGCATAGCTCGTGTTCTTTCTTTATCAGGGTATTTCCAATTTATTAAATTACTAGAAGCACTGGTGATGTGATCTATCCACATAGGATTAGTTTCTAAGGCTTTAAAGATATACATTAACTTAATTGGATGTAGGAAATTCATGATTACACCTCTGGTTTAATGGACTGGGATTACTAAAGTGTTATGACCAGCAAAGCTGACTTTATTACTATCCTTGATGAGCACACAGTTATGGTTATCACCATCTTCTGTGGCTTTCTGCCATACATTACGGTCACCATATGCCCATGTCTGAGCAAACATGAATTGAGCACCATCTTCTAATTCGTGGAATTTGATTACTTGCATAGTTAATACTCCAATAGGTTATATGCCCTGGCTTACACCAGGGTTTGAGTGATTAGAATGGGCAACCAGTTTCAGCTTCGAGCTTGTCCATGAAGTAGCCTTCGTTGTGTAAGCGAGCGTACAGCTCTACATGGCTTTGCATACGATAGGTATCGAGTAATGACAGGAAGTCTGCATACTCGGTATCAGTTGCCCTACGAGCATTACTCATGTCTACAGGCTTAGTGCTAAAACAATTCTCAATCATACGAATGTCAGAAGTATGCATAGGTATATCTCCAATAGGTTAAGTGGACACTTCTATTCATTGCCTGTAGGCAATACATGGTCGTAGTACTCTCGCTGTCGCTTCGTACTACTCCCTGTGTAATATCAGTATTTGTTAGAATGTCTTATAGAGACTGTAATTAGATCTTTTAAAGGCAATCCGATAGGATTGCCTCTATTTCAAAACGGGATCTCATCACTGAATCCTGACAGATTCGCTGGATAAAACTCATGCCAGTAATAAGACTGATCATGAGCCTCAATGGACTCTGCACGGATTTCCTCATACATACCACTGTTACGAACTTCTTGCAGGGCAGCTTCCGCTTCCTCAAGAGTTCCAAAGGTATCTATGAAAGCATCTGCATAAAGATCTCCGGGTACAACAGTAAGTAAGAACATAGTATGTTCTCCAAATCAATGATAGGACACTATGTCTTATCTTCTACTCATTCTCCTGTGGAGAATACCACTGATGCTTAAGTGCAAGAGAACTACTACGTAGTTCTCCTTGCAACTTGCACTGAAGGTATAGGTACATTTTGTGTGTAAGATATAGGTTGGTTTAGGTATGAGGTAGGTGGATGATAGGATATAGGGAGAGTATAGAGATAGTTATAACTATTAACGTAATTAGTACTTTGACACTCAATTCCCTCTATTTCCTGTATAGGGATGATGAGTGATTAGGTTATCGTAGTACACCGTTAGGATGTACGGAGATAACTGGTGATTCTACATAGAATAGATCTATAGTTATGTGATGACTGAGGGTGGGTTAGTGAGGGATTGTGTTAAGGGATTGAGTGAGATAGTAACACTGTGTCAAGTGGTTTGTCTTAGAACATTTAGTTATAAGCATATTCCAGATGTGCATATAGATTTATCTGGACTGGCTTATCAGTAACTTACTGTATACAGGAAGTAGTACAGAGTTAGGCTGACATACGCCAGAGAGTAAGTTTGCCACAAGTTTTGAAACGGAGTAGCGCACCTATACTGTCTCCGTGCTTGGTGTGTGTATTGTGTGTATTCTTTTATGTGTATGCTTTTGTGTGTGTATGCTTTTAGGTTTTATGTGTATGCATTAAATTAAATAGCTCACCCGAAGGTGAGCTTATATGATTAGTCGTCGAGCGCTACGCCAAGTGCAGCCAGCTGGTTCTCCAGCTGCTTCTTGGTGCTGATGTATTCAGCTTTATCCTTCAGCTCAACCATCTCACTGAAGCGCTTGGCTTTGTTATCTGCTACTTCAGCCAGACGTTTACCAGCTGATGCAAGCAGACCAGCAGTATCAATGGTATCAGTGATAGTCTTGGTTGCTGAGTCGTACACTGCGCGAATACCCATGGTTTAAATCCTCATAGTTAAGTTAGGAATGCAAGGCACCTTACCCTTGCTAGGTTAGTGATGACTAACGACACATGCTTGGACACTGACACTAAGGTTCAGGGATAACAGCAAGCATGAGCTTGTTATCCATTGATTGAGCGTGCTCAATAGTGTGTGTAAGAAAAGTAAATGGACATGAGTAAGAATTCTTTTTTAGCGTTCAGCTCGGGGGGTAGGTTCCCCTCCGTAGTTAAGCCAGGAAGTAAGTACTACATCCATACCTAAATTAGCAAAAATTCCATATAGCGAGAAAGCGTATCAATTATAGGTGGAATAACACTTTTACTATCGCACCTGCTAGTACCCCTACTATCACTGCACCTATAACATCACCTATAAAACTGGGTAAAAGGTAGCTGAAACTGTAGTATTTAAGGCAGTTAAACCAGTAGAAACCTAACAGCAAAGATGCGGTAACTAGATAGCTAACTATGAAGATTTTCATTTTAAGACCTCAAATTAGAAAAAATTCCCATATGCAAAAGTTGAAACCGAATGCACCTATATCTTGCTTATGTTTTAACTCTCATATATAAAATATATAAATTTCACTATAGGCGGGTAAGGTTATGCGACAGTACACTGGAATTAAAATTGTTGATGCAACTCCAATGACCCGAGGTGACTACAACACTCTACGTGGTTGGAAGACTCCAGCAGATGAATCCCCAGAAGATGCTGGTTACCTGGTTGAGTATGTAGGCCAAGGTAACCCTAATCATGCTAACTATGAGAACTATATCTCCTGGTCACCTAAAGATGTGTTTGAATCTTCTTACACCTTGTCAGGCACTCCACTTGAACGTTTACATCTGGAAGAGACTGAGCTGGAGAAGAAGATCTATAGTTTAAGTAAGTTCATGAAGACAGATCATTTTTATACTCTTGAAGGTCAGGCACAAACCCTGTTACGTATGCAGCTTGAAGTTATGCGTACTTACAGTTCTATTCTTGGTTTACGCATTGCTAACTTCAAGTAAGACAAGAGGGGCTTAATGCCCCTTTACTATTTGTACCTAATCCTACCTATAGCATATACTCCCTCCAATAACTGGAGGTGTTTATGTCAAAGATTACGCTAGAAGAGTTTAAGAATGCATTGCCTAGTAACCTGGGTAAGAATGCCAGTGTTAAGCTGGTGGATAAGATTAACGATATCCTGAATAATGACCCTGGTTTTGCAGAGCAGTATGCACACAACCTCTTTCAGTACACCAACGTACTGTCTAACGGTAAGTACAAACTCAGTAACTATGTAGAAGCTGTGCAGTTTGTAAGTTACCTGTCTATGGGTATGTCAAACCAGGATGCCTGGATTAAGACTTTCCCTGATCGCTATAAATACTATCTGAGTAAAGGACTGTCTTCGAAGGAAGTCAGTGCTTATGTCAGTATGTACTCTAACTCTAAACTGGTATCCAGCCTTAAAGAGGTAGCGTATATTCCTGTTCATATTATGTACAGGCATGTATTCCATGATGCTGTAATGCACCAGGCGCTGCTTATGAAGACTGCCACCAGCGAGAAGGTACAGAGTGATGCAGCCACTGCATTAATGAACTATCTGCGTCCTCCTGAAGCTAAGAAGGTGGAGCTGGATGTTTCTGTGAAGCAGGATACCACCTTAACCGAGCTGAGACAGGTTATGGAAGGTTTGAGTCGTGAACAGCAACAAGTCATTGCCAGTGGTATGAGAACAGCTAAAGAGATTGCTGAGGGCCGTATTATCGAAGGTGAGGTAATCAGCGATGATGATTGACCAATGGTATGCCTGGTTATTTCTAACATACCTCATGTGCTGGATAGCAGTGATTATATTGCCACGTAAGAAGCGCCCAGCACTGGGAGAGGAGAAAGGTTATGAGTAATATTTTTGACGTTGAACAGCCAAAGAAAACGGTAATAGATTGGCTAAACGGGGTGTCTTATGCAGAAGATCCTACGTATAAGCCGAGTCTGTTTGCTTTGCAGTTCGTTAACTTTATCAAGCTGGTTAATGGTGGTCAGGGCGAGGAGCATAAGACTCCAGTGCTTCACTACAAAATGCTGGACACTGTTGTGTCGGGTGATCGGCGTATTGCTAATATGGTACACCGTGGTGCTGCTAAAACTACTGTGATGGCTGAGTACCTGTTCTTGTACTTGGGTGTGTTTGGTAGTCTGCCTGAGTTTGGTCGTATTGAGCTGGCCCTGTATGTTTCTGACTCCGTAGATAACGGTGTGAAGAACATGCGTAAGAACTTAGAGTTCCGTTGGGAAAACTCAGAGTTCCTGAAGCGAATGATCCCTAAAGCCAAGTTTACGGATATTCGTTGGGAGTTTACCAACCTGGAAGGACAAACCACAGTAATCAAAGGCTATGGTGCTAAGACGGGCGTCCGTGGTACGAAAGAGATGGGTAAACGTCCTAAGCTCGCGATCCTTGATGACCTGGTATCGGATGAGGATGCACGTTCCCCTACCATCATTGCTGCTATCGAGGATACGGTATACAAGGCAGTAGAGTACGCATTGCACCCATCCAATAACATGATGATCTGGTCTGGTACTCCCTTTAACGCAGGTGACCCACTGTATAAAGCAGTTGAGTCCGGGGCATGGACTGTCAACGTCTACCCTGTATGTGAGATGTTCCCCTGTGAGGAATCAGAGTTCAGGGGTAGCTGGCCTGATCGTTTTGATTATCGTTATGTCAAACAGCAGTATGAGAAAGCATTACTGGGTGGCAAGATTGCCATGTTTAACCAGGAACTGATGCTGAAGATCATGTCTGATGAAGATCGTCTGATTGCTGATGGGGATATTCGTTACTACTCTCGTGCTGCTCTGCTGAAGAACAAGAGCAACTACAACTTCTACATCACCACTGACTTTGCTACCAGTGACAAGCAGTCTGCTGACTTTTCTGTCATTTCTGTGTGGGCACTGAACAATAACGGTGACTGGTTCTACGTGGACGGTATCTGTGAACGCCAGCACATGGGGCAGAATATCAGAGACTTGTTCCGTCTGGTTTCCCAGTACAACCCACAGGAAGTTGGTATTGAAGTTACTGGGCAACAGTCTGGTTTCATTCCATGGATTATTGAACAGCAGATCGACAAGAACGTATTCTTTAATCTGGCTTCCAGTAACAACTCCAGCCAACCGGGTATTCGTCCTACCACTGATAAGCTTCAACGCTTTAACGTAGTGGTGCCCTGGTTTAAAGCTGGGAAGATGTACTTCCCTTCAGAGCTGAGAACCAGTAAGGCAATGATTGAGATGATGGAAGAACTTCGTCTTGCATCACTGGGCGGCTTCAAATCCAAACATGATGATGCTATCGATACCATTTCTCAGCTGGCACTACTGAAAACCTTTAAGCCAGGGGCAGCTGCACCTGTATACTACAACGAAGAGAAAGACGTGTGGTATGAGCCAGACGTTGAAGTAGATACACGACTCAGTAGCTATCTGGTTTAAGGATCCTGTATGAAACTGAAATTATCAGATGTGTTAGAGAACTTGGCAGCGGGTGAGTTATCTCACCTCTCCTTGTTTGAGAATGGGGCGGATATCCCATTTGAAACTTTTAATAAACGACTGTTGCCCGTTATCAATGCTGGCTTAACTGATATCCATATGCGTTTCTTTGTGAAACAGAAAGAGGTATGGCTTAAGCATTGCTGTGGGGATACCAAACTGGTACTGGACAGAAAGAACGCAGTGAGTGCTCACAAGCTTCGTGGCAATGCTTTCATTCAGGACTGTGACGATCCATTTAAGGATGATGTGGTAGAGATCCTCTCTATCTATAACCAGGACGGACAACAATACCCGCTGAACATGGACACAGACCACACCCAGCCGAGAGGCTGTGGGTGTGGGCGTGGACATGGATGCAACTGTACACCACCAAACTCATGGGCACGATATGACAGCACTTTGGACTACCCGGCAACCATCACCACCAGAACCCCCTTCGGTAGCTATGGTAGTTGTGGGCCTGGCTTGCCTGTGCTGTATACTCCTGCTGTTAATGTGATCAGACTGCCTGAGAATATGCCTTCTGGTTTCATGAAGGTATTCTATAAAGCTGCACCTGCCCGCATTCCTAAGCTGGAAGATAACGGGGTAACTACCTATGATCGTATCGATCTGGACTTACCCTTTACTTACCTGGATGCACTGGTTTACTACATCTCATCTCGCCTGACAGCACCTACCAATGGTGGACTACAGACAGGTACTAACGAGACTACCCAGTACTACAACAAGTACCTGTCTGCTTGTGCAGTACTTACTGATCAAGGGGTAGATGTTTCTACTCAGGGATCTGGGTATAGCAGGTTTGCTAAATCAGACTTCAGGTAAAAATAAAGCCCCTTAATCGGGGCTTTTCTTTAGTACACCATCTCAGGTGTGTATTCCAAGAACCGTGTGACAATGGTTCGTTTAGTGTACGTTTTGCCCTTCATACTAGCCAAAGCTTCCTGCAAAGCCTGGCTTTCTACTTCGGACACTTTAATGTAGTTGGGGGTTTCATTTTCCCGTGGGAACTCGTGTTCAACCTTGTGCCCACTAATTACACCATTAGCTTCTACATAAAGCGAGACGGCGATACACCCATTACCTTTTTTAAGTGCTTCAATAACAAAAGCACTAGGGTTACGTTTGGTAAAGGGATCTTCAAACTCATGAGCCAAAAATTTATCAGCTTCTTCTAACAAATGGGACACACTAGAAGTATGGGCCATTACGTGTTGAGCAGCACTTAAGATGGCTGTCCGAACTGGGGTATCAGGCATAGCGGTAATTTTCATTTCTGGTTTTCCTCGAACATTTTCTGCTTCAGGAGATAGCCTTCTTTCTCCCAGATCTTTTCGAAGGCATTATCATAAGCTTCCTTCCGCCCAATAGTTTCATTGTAACGAGAAGGATCCACACAGGCAGAAGTGCCTTCAACCTTGAAACCATTCTCCATGATGATAATGCAGATGGTTACCAGCTTGAGTTCTGCAAGATCACGATCAGTGTATCCACCATTGCTGGTTTTAATGGCTTCACCAGCATTGATGAAGTACACACCACGGATCTTGGCTTCGATACTTGCTTTACTTACGGTAGTCATTTGGATTCCTTTAAATAAACTTCAGGGAGATACTCTACAAAATACCCTAACTTTTGTTTAGTTGAGGTATCTGTACCTTTTACTAACCTTTCTACTTCAGTTCTTAGATGAGATTCAATCGCCCAAACATCAAGGTCTTCTAAAGAAACACCTTCGGGTGGTCTGTGAAGAATACTATCTACAGTGATGTAGCCATTGTGGGCAAACACCTTAATGACGCTGAAGCCTTGCTTATCTGTATGCATAGATTACTCCAGATAAAGAAAAGCCCCTCCGTAGAGGGGCATCCTAAGCATTTTACGTCTGCTAGACGAGGCAGGCGGTAACTTACTATCTCTACTGATTTGAGGGTGGCACCCATGGGTTGATAGCCCAGAGACTAGTGTTACCTAACGGTCTTCCGGTAGCGAGTCGGAAGTTGGCCGGAGCATCTGGATTCGAACCAGAGAATGTCGGTATCAAAGACCGATGCCTTAACCTACTTGGCTATGCTCCAATTTGGTGGAAGGTGAAGGATTCGAACCTTCGGGCGCATCTCTGCACCTCCTGATTTCAAGTCAGGTACAATCGGCCTCTCTGACAACCTTCCTAAATTTGGTGGGGGAAGATGGAGTTGAACCACCCGAGCTTCTTAGGCAACAGATTTACAGTCTGTCCCGCTACCTCTACGGTCTATTCCCCCGAATTTGGTCACCACATTAGGATTCGAACCTAAGACACCCTGCTCCCAAAGCAGGTGCTCTACCAGACTGAGCTATGCAGTGTAAAACTTGGCGGTACTACCGGGAATCGAACCCGGCTCTTTCCCGTGACAGGGGAATATTCTTACCGATGAACTATAGTACCAAATTTGGCGATGGGACTGGGACTCGAACCCAGCTGTCATAGATTAACAGTCTACCGCTTCACCGTTTAGCTATCCCATCTTATTAATTAAGACACTCTGTTATCTGCCGATCCGTGTGGCAGCACGGAGTGATAACACATTGAGATTAGGGTATGAACCTGTTCAATGTTGAGTGCCCTAATTAATAAGCCCCTGTAAAGTAGGGGCTACTCCGAGTTCGATAACCTGGTTCTGGTTCCAGGGTACTCCAGCTTTTAGACCTTTGTACATAACAGGACACTGCCTGTGTTTTAAAATACCTTGTTGGGGTATGGCAACAGAATCAACATCGCAACACGCTTCATCTGTTCTAAATACACTCGTAAATGTATTTAAAAAAGAAGCCCCAGCGAACCAGGGCTAAAGCAGGAATCCAATCCGAATCTTCGTTGGATTTAGTTATGCCATAGCTAACTTAGTTAGACAAGTGCATTTGATTAATGATTTTAGCAACAGACTGATATTTAGCCGCTTGCTCAGGATCATAGTCAGGAAACAGACTGGAAAAGTCAGGCTCCTTGAAGGTGATCATGTTCTTAAGGAATTTACCTTCCGGGTATTCCTTACCATCAATGACAGTGGTTTTAGCCACTTTGATGTAAGCACGAGGGTAGTCACCTTCAATGGTGAGTTCATCATCACCAAAGCCCATAGCCCAGTAATAAGACAGGGCGTCTTCCACTTCATCCTCATGACGAATGAACTTAGTCATATTAGATTCATGAACCAGGTCATAGATCTTATCAGCATCGAAACCAGCAACATGAGCCAGACCATAAGCTACAGTGAGGATGTCACCAATAGCATCAGCCAGCTGGATCATATTTACCAGGCCAACATCAGCATTCGTTAGGCGTTTCTGCAAATGTACCTGTACCATCATGTCAGGGTTGCTGGCTTCAATGGCTTCCACTGACTCTTCAAGACACAGCTTTGCCTGTTTTCTGATAGCATTGACATTAGGATTGGAGAGATCGCCTTTAGGGTTACCAAAAGCAATATTGAGTTCAGCTACTTTTTCGGCATTGGACTTCATTTGTATGGCCTCTTTCTGGTTTAATACAACAAATTATTCACTAAGGTTAGAACACTATGAACGATGAAGATCAGAGCGTAAGTGTAGCTTACCATGATCAACCTGTAGGCATCGAGACAGGATGGAAGAATCCACCTACTCTATCGATTCTTAAACAGGATCTGACCAATGCTACACCTATTCATGATACTCAGACCGCTAAGATAGCGGAGTGGGAACGCTACCGTAAAGGTAAGACAACTACTCCTAAGGGTGAGGGGCAATCCAAGATTCAGCCTAAGCTTATTCGTAAGCAGGCTGAGTGGCGTTATGCTGCTTTGTCTGAGCCATTCTTATCTACCCCAGACTTATACAACATTAACCCAGTAACTTGGGAGGATGTTCCTGGTGCCAGACAAAACAGTTTAATTCTTAATAACCAATTCCAGACACAGATTGATCGTGTTGCTTTCATTGATGCCTACGTTCGTAGTGCAGTAGATGATGGCACGATCATTGTTCGTGTTGGTTGGGATTTTGAAGAAAGGGAAGTTCCTAAACAGGAGCCTGTATACTCTTTCTCAGTTGCTGCTGACATGATGGATATCTATCAAAAGATGGCCCAGGTTGAGCAGGAAAATCCTGTATATCTCTTAAATTATCCTCAGCAATTACAGGATGGTTATGAGATTCTCAAAAGTACAGGGATCCCCTATGCACTGACTCCTATTGGTGTAGCTAACACTACCGAGATGAAGACAATTAAGAACTGTCCTACGGTAGAAGTCTGTGATTTAAATAACCTGTATGTAGACCCTTCTTGTAAGGGTGATCTGGATAACGCTAAGTTTGTTATCTATTCTTTTGAGACGTCCCTTGCTGAACTTAAAGCAGATGGGCGCTACAAGAACCTGGAGAATATCAATGTCTCGAACAGTTCACCTCTCACTGAGCAAAACTATGAAGCACCTAATGACCCCAACTTCCAGCCGGAAGGTAAACCTCGAAAAAGAATTGTTGCTTATGAGTATTGGGGATATTGGGATACTGATAATTCTGGTTTGTTACGCCCTATTGTAGCAACCTGGGTTAATGGTATTTTAATCCGTCTGGAAGAGAACCCTTTCCCGGACAAGAAGATTCCGTTTGTCTCAGTTCCTTACCTGCCTGTTAAGAACTCCATCTATGGCGAACCAGATGCAGAACTGCTGAAGGATAACCAGGATATCATCGGTGCAGTAACCAGGGGCATGATTGACTTGCTTGGTAAGTCAGCTAACTCTCAGACTGGTTTTGCTAAGAACATGCTGGATGAAACCAACAAGCGTAAATTCCAACGTGGTGATGATTATGAGTTCAACCCTGGCACAGATCCTCGTGTAGGTATTCATACCCACACCTTCCCTGAGATCCCACAGTCTGCTCAGTTTATGCTTCAGCTTATGAATACTGATGCTGAATCACTGACTGGGGTTAAGTCATTCTCTGGGGCAGAAGGTATTTCTGGTTCTGGTTTAGGCCAAACAGCTGCTGGTGTACGTGGTGCATTGGATGCTGCTTCTAAACGTGAGCTTGGTATCCTTCGTCGTTTATCCAATGGACTCATTAAGATTGGTCGTAAGATCATTGCAATGAATGCTGAGTTCCTGGATGAAGAAACTGTAGTTCGTATTACTGAAGATGAGTTTGTGCCTATTCGTCGTGATGACTTACCGGGTAACTATGATCTTCGTCTTACTATCTCTACAGCTGAAGATGATCAGGCTAAAGCTCAACAACTTGCTTTCATGCTGCAAACCAGTGCTCAGACTCTTGGCCCTGACTTCAGTAAGCTGTTCCTTGCTGAAATTGCACGGTTGAACAAGATGCCTGATATGGTTCGTAAGATCGAACAGTACCAGCCACAACCTGATCCAATGCAGCAGATGATGCAGCAGAAACAGCTTGAACTGCTTCAGGCTCAGATTGATCTTACTCGTGCTCAAGCTATGGCTGAAGGTAGTAAAGGTCAGCTTAACCAAGTTAAGCAGGGTACTGAGATGGCTAAAGCTGGTCAGATCCAGTCTCAGACTGACAAGAATAGTCTCGACTTCTTACAGACTCAGAACGGGGTTAAACATCAGCAAGCTCTGGAGATGGAACAAGTTAAGGGTGATACCTTACTTGCTGCCCAAGCTCTTAAACAACAAGGTACTCTGGATCAGATTCAGGCACAGCATCAATCTGGTTTACTCCAGCAACTTGCTAATACCAGGCTGAACCATAATAGCCAGCTTCAGTTGTTAAGAGCACAGAGGGATTTAAATCCACCTACTCAAAGCACTGGTAATAACTCGTAATTTATTTAAAACTATAGGCAGGAAGGGCAATTTGTTGTATTGTCCTCCTGCTTCTTTCATGAGGTTTCTATGAACATCAATAATCTCGACAACGATATAAAAAAGTATAAGCAACAGGTAGCACTGGGTGAAGCTTTAGAACGTCTGGAGGTTAATCCAGATTTTCGTATGCTTATTGAACTCAACTATCTTGGTACTCATGCTTTGGATCTGGTTTATTCACGTACTCGTGATATGACCCCAGATAATGAAATCGCTCGGAAGATTGATGCTGTAGCTACCTTTAAGCAATATCTGGATGAAGTAAAAGATAACCGGGCAACGGCTACTAAATCTCTCAGAGAAGCGGAGCAGACCCGAGAAGAATTTTACGACGAGGACTAACCCATGAGTAATTCAAATGAGCAACTAGATCCGAATGACATCTTCTCCATGTCTGAGGATGAATTAAGCAAATTTGATCCTGAAAAAGCAGCAGCGGAAGCTGATGCCCTGGCTACAGCTGAAGAAACTCCTGAAGAACATCAGGAAGAAATTCCTGAGACTGAAGAAGAAACAGAGCAGCCAGAGGAAGAAACCAACCCTGAAACTGATCCTGAGCAGCCGGAAGAAACTTCTGATAATCCAGAAGACACAGATCCTAAAGCACAGCCTCAGAAAACTGATCCTGACTCCAGCAACGAAAACGCACCGGACTACAAAGCGTTATACGAGCAAATTGTTGGTAAGCCATTCAAGGCTAATGGCCGTGACCTCACCATTAAATCTGCCGATGAAGCTGTTAAGCTCATGCAGATGGGTGCCAACTACCATGAGAAGATGGCTGCTCTGAAACCAGTTCGCCGTGTTGCTCAGATGCTTCAGCAAGCCAATGCAATGGATGAATCCACTGTGGCTTTCCTTCTGGATCTTCATAATAAGAAACCAGAGGCAATTGCAAAGCTCGTCAAGGACAGCGGTATTGATCTGTATGAGTTCGATGTAGCTCAGGCAGATAACTATCAAACCAGCTATCAAGCTCCAACTGATATTCAGATGCAGCTTAATGACACCATTGAAACATTAGCTACTCAACCTGGTTTCCAGGAAATGTTCAATGGTATTGCTCAAAGCTGGGATGATGTAAGTCAGAAGTTCATTACTGAAAACCCAGGTATTCTGGGTGTGCTTCAGGAAATGAATACCCGTGGTGAATATCAGCAGATCATGGATGAAGTTAGTCGTCGTCGGTTGTTCCAACCAGAACTGGCAGCACAACCAATGCTTCAGTTATTCCGTGATACTGAAGTACGTTTACGTGAAGCTGGTCTGTTAAAAGCTACTGCTACTCCTGAACAAATGCAGCAGGTACAGCAAGCTCAAGCTCCAGCTGTTGCTACCACTACCCAGCTTAAACAGGGCACTGCCTCTCAAACTGCTCAAGCACGTCGTGCAGCAGCTGCACCTCGTCAAGCTCCACAAACCAGTCAACGTAAATTAACTCCTGAAGATATCTTTTCCCTTTCTCCAGAAGAATTTGCTAAGATTGACCCAAGCAAATTTAATTAAGAGGTTACTGACCTATGGTTATGCAATATAAGGCTCCTGCCCAAGGTAAACCGTCCAGCGTTGGCCCGCAGATTAATACTGCGTATTATCAGCGTAAGGCAATGGAAGATGCTCAGAAAGAGCAGTACTTCACTCAGCTGGCTTCTGCCAAAGCTATTCCGTCTAACTACGGTAAAAAGCTGAAGATGTTCCATTACCTGCCGCTGCTTGATGATCGCAATATTAACGATCAGGGTATCGATGCAACTGGTGCTAAAATCGCTAATGGTAACCTGTATGGTTCCAGCCGTGATATCGGTACTATCCCGGACAAATTCCCTGTACTGGGCGAAAACGGTGGTCGTGTTAACCGTGTTGGTACTACTCGTATTGAACTGGAAGGTTCTTTCGAGAAGTTCGGTTTCTTCATTGAGTACACCCGTGACTCTCTGAACTTCGATACCGATGCTGAACTGCTCCAGCATATCAACCGTGAGATTATGATTGCTGCATCTGACATGAACGAAGATGCTTTGCAAATCGACCTGATCAACAACGCTGGTACTATCGTCTATGCAGGCGATGCCAACTCTCGTGCTGAACTGGGCCAGGATGACGTCCTGTCTTACAGTAACTTCATGAAGCTGGCAATGGCTCTGGATAAGGCTGATACGCCGAAGAAAACCACCATCCTGTCGGGTACTCGTAATATCGATACTCGTGTAATCCCAGCTGCTCGCTATCTGTTCTGCGGCCCTGAACTGCGTCCTACCCTGGAAGCAATGAAGAATCTGCATGATCAGCCAGCATTCATCTCTGCTGAACATTATGCTGCGGGTACTTCCCTGGCTAATGGTGAAGTAGGTTCAGTAGGTCAGTTCCGTCTGATCGAAAACCAGAAGATGATGAAGTGGTCTGGTGGTGGTGCTACCCTGGCTAGTGGTGATGATTCTGTCTACTACAACGATGGCACGAAATACGATGTATTCCCTCTGCTGTGTGTTGGTGACGACTCCTTCTCCACTATCACTTTCCAGACCTCTGGTAACCGTGTGAAGTTCGAGATCAACAGCCGCAAACCAGGTGATAACATCGACCGTACTGACCCGTATGGTGAAACCGGCTTCATCTCTATGCGCTGGTTCTATGGCTTCATGGCTCAACGTCCAGAACGTATTGGCCTGATCATGACCACTGCTAAGATGTAATACTGGTTTATTAAATCAGTTTGCATTAAGCTTAAAGCCGGGGAATCCTCCCCGGTTTTTTATTAACTAAAGGTAGGTAAGAAATGTCACAGTACACTGAACAAGATCGTGAATTACTGGAAGCTCAGGCTAACCAACTGGGTGTGGATTTCCACCCTAATATCAGCTCTGAAAAACTGGCTGCACGTATTGCAGAAGTTATGGAAGGGCAGGAACCCCAAGAAAAAGAACGCCCTGTTAAAGGGGAAACCAAAGAACAACGTCGCCAGCGTAAGCATAAAGAAGCTATGGCTCTGGTTCGTTGCCTCATCGTCTGTAATGACCCAAATAAACGTGAGTGGCCTGGTGAATGGTTAGGTGTATCCAATGGTGCTGGTGTTCAGGTTCGTAAACTGGTTCCGTATAACCAACCTGATAAACCATTCCACTTACCACGTATCATGGTAAACATGCTTCGTGAAAAACAGGTTCAGATCTTTACTTCTAAACCTGGTAAATATGGCACTACTATTCGAGTGTCTAAATCTATTCCAGCCTATACCATTACTGAGCTGCCTCCACTGACCCAAGCAGAGCTGGATGAACTGGCGCTTAGTCAGCTGCAACGTGGTGCTCTGGACGACTAAGGATAAACCATGACTAACATTACCATTGATACAGTAGTAGCTCCTGATCTGGATATCACAGATCTTACTACTATTGATCTTAAAGGTACTGGTGTCTGGGATAAGTTGCTGCAAACAATGCGTGTTCAACTGGATGAACAGTTTCATAAGAACCGCATTACTGGGCCTACCTATGGGCAGACCTATGCAGCAACTTATGATTCTACCCTGCAAGCTGCTATCTCATTTCTCTTAGCCAAAGAACGTCAGGCTTTGGAGTTTAAGCAGCTTGAATTACAGGGTGATCTTACCCAAGCTCAGATTGACCAGATCCACGATCAGATGCAGAAAACGCCGTATGAGATTGAGCAGATCCAAGCTCAAACGGCTAACATCACCAAAGATACTGAGCTTAAAGACTATCAACTGAATTCTCTGTATCCAGCTCAACTGGAGCAAGCCAATAAACAAATTGAGCTATTGGAAGCCCAGATTGATGTTCAGAGAGAACAGCTTGCCCTCTTAAGTGAGCAGGTAGAACAAGCTAAGGCACAGACTGAATACTATGCTCAGAAAACTATTACTGAAAAAGCTCAGACTGACTCAACTGTCATTGGTTCTGGTTCTGTTATCGATGTTCAAGTCGAACTGATGAATGCACAGAAAGACGGGTATAAACGTAATGCTGAACAGCAAGCTGCTCAGATTATGTCGAATACCTGGAACGTGCGTAGACAGACTGACGAGGACACCTCGGCTAACAGTACTAACCTGCTGGATGATGCTACGGTAGGTAAAGCTATCCAGAAACTCTTAGCAGGTATTGATGTATCTGTTAGCCCCTCTTAATAGTCTGATATATCATAAAGGGAGCCTAGTGCTCCCTTCTTTTTTATGAGGTCACCATGGGACTTTTCAGCGGCAAGAAAAAGACATACAGGGATTTTTCATACTCCCGATTAATAAATGATGACTACTTACCTGATGTAATTGGGCAAGCCATTACTACCTATGTACTGGACAAAGATAACACCAAATCATTAACTGATCTGATGCTGGAGTATGGGTGGTCTGCTAATAATGTTAAGTGGGATGCTGCTTATCGTTGGGCAGCAAAAGGCAAGTATACTTATGGATTACCCACAGTATCCACGGTAGCTGTTACTGACTTTACTGGGGCAGAGTCCTTAAATGATGTTCTGGTTTCTCTTACAGGACAGTCAGATTTGACTTATGTTTATAGCCAGTTTGTGCCCGGCAATTTCAGACATGCTATGTGGCAACAGTTAATTTCCACCCAAGGGTATAATCCAACCTCTAATGAGTTAACTGCTCGATCGTCAGCTTTGGGTACTTCTTGCTATCTTCATAATGCTATTAACTTTATCACTCCTGAAACCAGTGAAAGAGCTGGAGATGTTATGTTCCAGCATTGGGGGTATTCACCCAAGAGTGGCTACACCCCTACAAGAGTGCAGGACTTAACCAGAGCAGATACACCAGATGAGGTTAGCTCTACTGGTTCTAATTATATTCGTGTTGAGTATGCTTTTAGCTTTGCCGGGGTTAAGCGGATTACCACCGTAGAAACCACTAAGGTAACTACCACTGTACGTACCCCAAATGGATCAGGTGGGTATGATGATGTAGTTACTGAGGAATCCTCAAACACCACCAGCAACACTACAGACTGGAATGGGTTTACCATGCCATCTGATGTGATTAGCTCAGTGGATGTGGGAACGTCTACCAATGAGACTGATGAGACTGACCCTACTCAAACTACTGAAACTACTGATCCTGACACGGGTGTAATTACTATTGTAGCTACTGAAGTCTCTCGACATATCACAACCAAAACAGTCAATGTTAATGTCATTGCTTTTTTTAATACTGGTTTTGGTGTTTATGACTACAACCCAGCAGATGAAGATATTGATACAGATACTGTGCTTGATGATAGCGACTCAGGGAACTATGACCCTAATGCTGTGTTAGATCCTAGTGGGGAAGATACCGATGATAGTCCTGACTATTTTATGGTTTGTTATCAGTGGATTGATGGTTCTACTACCCATATTGGGTACTTCACTTATCAGTATGGTTCAGGTTCTTACCCTGATCTGGATGGTATCACAGGCACGACAGTAGCCGATTTTGGTCAACATTTCCCCCGTATCTACTACAGACTTGGGGGCAAGCGATTAATCTCTGATGACTACCAGGACACAGAAGCCTATAAAACTTCTGTTAAAATCTGCAAAAAGTTAGGACTTAACTGGCTTGAAGTTGGTGATCAGATTTATGAAAGTCTCAGTTCACTGAGTAAAGTCAGGGATGTACTTTTAATCCTACAAGTACCTGCTAATACTGAAAATGCTATAGAGCAGGAGTACCTGTTTAATTACTTCTATACCCTCTGCAATGTTCGCCCTGTTTATACAGAAACTATGTGGGATAACTCAGGAAATACTGGGGGATCTGAAGATGTGCCTGCTTCAGATTTAGACACCTATGAGATGCACCTTGGTGCTATGGTTAAATCTGAAGATACTGATATTGCTACTTACAACAATATGGACTTACTTGGTTATGCCAAGATTACAGGTTCTATTGGCCCCAAAGGCAGTGTTACTTCTGGTTATGCAGAAGATGGCCTGATCCCCACTAAAAATTCTGATGGTACTTATGGTACTAAGTCTATGACTTACCATTTCTACAAACTCCAGATCTCAGATACCGAGTACGAAGAGGTAAGGGTATATGAGCTAACTCATAGTGTTCGTGTGGGGGGTAGCAAGGTAACCCGAGGTCATGAGCATGACCAGTTAATGGTGCCCCTGGATCATGCATTCAGAAAACTGTTCTCTGCTCATGACCGTGAAACTTTATATGCCCGTGCTCTTCAAGTACTGATCTGCACTGAGTACACAGTTAAAACCAAATGGTATCAAACTGGTCTTTTTCAGGCAGTGACTGTTGTGATAGCTGTAGCTGTATCCTGGTGGACAGGGGGTGCTTCATTATCTCTTATTGGTGCTCTGACTGCTGTAGCTACAGCCGCAGGTACGATGATAGCCTTCTCATTACTCAGTAAGTACGTCTTTAGTAAACTTGGTAGCTGGGCTTCTATACTAGCTACTGTGGTTGCTGTGGTGGCTGCTGTATATGGCGGTTATGTTTATTTTTCTGGCACTACAGGGCCATTCAGTTTAACTGCTAAAAACCTGATGCAGATTTCTAACATTGCATTTAAAGCCTCTGATGCTTCCATGAAAGGACAGCAGATAGCTATGCAGCAGAAACTGGGATCTCTTCAGAAAGAGTTAGAAGAAAAACAGGAAGTACTCCAGCAAGCTCAAGATGAGTTAAACCAGGGTTCTAATACTATCTCTGACTGGATATTCCTTCAGGCTACAAATGGTTATGTTAACTTAGGTGAAACAGCTGATCAGATGATAGCCCGAACTTTGAATACAAACATTGGGGCACTGGCTTTACAGTTACCTGATATGTATCTGAGTCAGGCATTGTCTTTACCCTCGTCTGTAGAGATCATGCAGTTTATGCAACAAAAACTGTATACTGTTCCAGATGACGAACTTAATCCACTTATGTGAGGTGACTAATGGCTGGATTATCGATGTATCCAAGTCTGTGGGATCAGGGGTCTATGTCCCCATCTCTGGACTCGCTGGGCACTGGTTTTACCAACTCAGCAAATACTTTTAACAATACCTCCCTTACTGGTTCAGGCAGTTCAGGTAGCTTCCTGGATAGTATCCTGGGGGGTACTGGTGACATGTCTGGTTTGCAGATGGGCCAACTTGGTCTGGGTGGTGTAACCAGTTTGCTTAATGGTTATCTTGGTTTCCAGAATCTGAGTCTTGCTAAGAAGCAATACCAGTCTCAGCTTGATCAGTTTAACAAACAGTGGGATGCCAATAAGAAACTAACTAATGCTTCTCTGGCAGACCGTCAAGCTGCTCGTGTTGCCAGTAACCCTAATGCATATCAGTCTGTTGATGACTATATGAAAAAATATGGGATCTAAACCATGGCTATTAGACTGCAACAAATTGCTGCACCTAACTTTGCTGGTTCTAACCAATTACTGCTGGCAGCAAACCAGCAGATTGGTAATGCTCTCCAGGGGCTGCAAGGCACTCTGGGGCAGTATCGTGATGAGGTAGTACGCCGTAATACAGCTCAGGCTGTAGGGCTGCTTACCGGGGCTACAGATGCTAATGATCTGGCCCAACGTCAACAGCAAGTAGCACAGTTGGTTCAGCAAGGGGATATTGATCCCACTCGTGTATCTGAAGTGGCAGCAACCATGCCAGATACTTTGTTAGGCCGTCAAACTAACCAGATGAAGCTAAACCAGCTTCAGACTGCACAGCATGATGCACCCTTAATGGGTGCTTATATGCAAGCTGTTATGTCTGGTGACCAGAACACTGCTAAAGGGCTGTTATCCCAGTTCCAGGGTGATGCCTCAAGTGCTCTAAACTTTGCTGCTGACTGGCAGAATAAACAGGCTCAACTGGGTATTCAAAGGTCTGAACTTGGTTTACGCCAAGCTCAACTTAATGCTTCCCTGGCTGCTGCAAGAGCTAAATCAAGCCAAAATAATGCTCTACTGAAAGCACTCCCTGGTTTGCTTAACACAGATAATGTTTTGCAAGGTAAAAGTGATGCAAGGGATGCTACAGCCAGAACAAGCAGAGCACAGGATCAATTAACAATGAATCCTGTTAATAACCCCAAGTTAGACCCTAAAAAATGGATTAGTGATAATTCTTCTTTTTGGGGAGGTAGCCCTCAGTATGTTTACAATGCTTTAAGTAAACAGCCTGGTTGGGGGGATCTTAACCAGCAACAACAGCTTAACCTTCTCCAGGGTGCCTGGGATGCTGATAAGGGTAAAGCAGGTAATCAGTCTACTAATGATGCAGTAACTGATTATTATACTAAAGCTATGAAATCTTTTAATGATTCACAGCTTACCCTCAGAAAAGCTCAGGATGATCAGGACAGGCAAGCTGTACTTCAAGATCAAAGGGAACGATTAAATAAGCTGCTTCTGCCCTTACTTTTACAGCAGTAATGAGGTTACAATCTGAGGACTCCATACTATTAAGGAATTCTCAGATGGCTGGTGAAAACTCATCCCCTCTGGACAAGTTTCTTGTCCCACAAATGGTAACAGGTCAGGAAGCTGCTCAGGCACTTCCTGAGCCTGTACAACCAACTATCGCCCAACGTGTTAACGATGCCTCTACCCGTATCCTGAATAACCTTACGAGCCAGGGTATGTACCCTACTCAGGAAGGTGAGATTGCAAGGCTAGAACGACTTAATAACGAACAAGCGGCCTATGCGAAACAAGTTCATGATAAAGATAATGACTTTGGCTGGTCTTCTACTAACTTCCTGGATCCTGAAACATCTTCATTGACTGATCGTGCAGCTTCTACCTTTGTTAACTACGGCAAAGCTCTTACTGATGCTGTTAATGGTCTTGCAGGTAAAACAGATAAGACTTTTAAAACACTAGGCAATGTACTGGATCAAGCTTCTATTCCTAACGACGCACTGGATGCTTATCGTCGTGTTCAGACTGGTAAAGGTACTGAAGCTGATAATGCCTTGTTAGATCGTCAGGGTGCCTGGTGGACACAGCCTATTGAAGTAAACCAGTATGGTGTACCGGAGATGGGTAACCAAACTCTGCGTCAACGTCTGGATGCTATCAACGAACGCCAGAAGACTCAAAACCAGAGTAGCTATGACAATCTTGAGAAACTGGCTAACCCCGTTCAAATGCAGCAAGCTGCTACTGATATTGAGAAATCAATTGAGGGTAAATCAGGGCTTGATAAATTTGCTGCTGGTTTAGCTGCTATTGCTCGTAACCCTGGTGCTGCTGGTCAGACTATGGTGGAGTCTGCCCCTTATATGGTTGGGGGTGTCCCAGGTATGATCGCTTCCTCTGCTATGCAGGGCGGCTCAGTATTATCTCAGTATCTGGATACCCAACGTAAAGCTTCCAATGGTCAGATCCCAACAGCTAAAGATGTAGCTATCGGTACTGGTTTGGGTGTTGTTGATGGTGCTCTGAACTTTGCAGAGAACGTAATTAACCGTGCTGCTATGCTCCCAGGATCTAAGGTTTTGCCAGCAGGTGTTGCTGATCGTCTAGTGAACGCAGCACAGCGCATCGCACCACGCAGCTCTACGGCTGCTGCTGCTCTTGCGCGTGTGACTGCTCCTACACTCGACCTTGCTAAGAATGCCTTAACTGAAGGTCTGGTATCTGGTGCTCAAAACCAGATTGAGGAGAACTATGCGAAGGGTAAAAACGAGTGGGATACTAAAGGTAATGACGTTGCTTTCTTCCAGGGGATTGCTGCTGCTACTGGTTTTGGTGCTCCTCGTGCTGCACTTAGTACTGCTGGTGAGGTAGCTTCTAGTGCTGCTCAGGCTATGCAGAAGCGTACTGAAGCCAAGGATACCGTAGGTCAAGCTGCTCGTAATACTACCCCAGAAGACTTAATGAATCCTCAGTCAGAAGGTTATAACCCGGCTGCTGCAATTCGTCGTGCTGGTATGGAGTGGGCTCGTAACACTGATGCTACCACTGATGAACAGAAGGCTGAGATTCAGGCTCAGGCTCAATCAGCTATGGATGCTGCACAGAATGATCACCAGAATAACCTGGATATGATTAACCAGAGGGCTACTGCTGAACGTACTCTTGCTGATGCTGGTAAGTTTATTCCTGCTATTCAGGAAAGACTGGATCAACTCAGCACTGATCCAAATGCAGATCCTGATGCTGTTAACCAGTTACAAACTATCCTGGCCCA
>ERZ1023888.4-NODE-4-length-103340-cov-306.840064_pt1 | contig 103340 bp, 142 predicted proteins | sample MGYA00380396_ERZ1023888 | MGnify/ENA primary metagenome ERZ1023888 (study PRJEB33179, sample SAMN07448998) | human gut metagenome | biome: Human-gut; feature: Human associated habitat; material: Faeces | host: Homo sapiens | place: India: Bhopal | collected... | reverse complement strand
GTGGACCAGCTAGGGCTTGAACCTAGGACCTCCAGATTATGAGTCTGTTGCTCTAACCAACTGAGCTACAAGTCCGAATTGCATAGATAACTTGTAAGAAAGGTATTTTATCTTACCGCCCAACACCTGCATTTTGGTACCCATATCCAAAACGACTTATCCTCTCTACGCAATTGTGATTTTATACAGACTTGAACTGTTATGTAGGCCTTTAACCTAATAAATCTCGGGGACAGTATAAACTGCCCCCTTGAAATGCAACTAATTATATCTCTTGTCGTCTATTATATCTATCCATGTAAAATAGAATAATAATAAACCAAAGATCAAAGCAATCACAAGCCATATCAGTACAAGCCCAAGTGTCAATATGTTTATACTATGCTCTACATCACCACACGAATGTATAATATCGAGCAGCGGATAGAATGAAGCTATCATAATTATTAAGCTTCCACCTAAACTTACTAATTTACTCATGATCAAACAATTGTTGAGTTCTACTAAAATCTGGATCATGCACAAAGTAACTCTCTAGACTATTGCCAAGATATTCTTTTGCAGATCCAATCTCATACTCACTTTGAGACAATATGCATACATCATCATTGAGAGCTTCATCAAACTCCAACAATGCAATGTTATTATCTCTGCATACTTTCTTAAGCTTTCTTACATCGCTGTGAAAACGACGCAATTCAAGTTCAGATTCGGACATTTGTCCGTTCTTTTTTCTTCTTGCCATAATTAAGGACTAATAAAAATTATTCCGTCTTCAATGCAAGACAATGGCTCTTTATCACCCAGATTCTTTGAATCGCTTACTCTTGGGCAAGAGAAAGGGTTATTAAAGATACATCCTTTGCAGTTGTATTGACGTTTAGCCCTAACAATGACATTATTTATTTTGTATATTCTGCCAGGACTAAGTTTTTTACTCATAGTTCACCAATCAATTGTAGTTTATACATTGGCCTTTTAACTGGAACGATTTGATAACCTTTAATGGTTTCGCCAACTTTTCGTAGTACTCTAGATACTTCTCCAAGATGAAATGTTCTATGTACAGTTTCTCCTTTCTTAGCCAGAATGAAACATACAAATTTTGTAGGATTTGCGTATAATTTATCATACACACGGGATATTTCGTGATAGAACGAACCGACTCCTTTTGTAGCGTCAATTTTATTCATATCACTTTCTCGAACCATAATTTTTGCAGTTTCTATCTTTCCTAGACTACTTGACTTATATATACAACATTTTCCAGTTGATACATCTCTAACAGCTGTACATTTACCTCCAGCTGTAGTGATGACCACCATCAAACCACCCACCATTGTTCCACTTGGTAGAACTCGGCGAACTACATCATTCTTCTGAAATTTCATTTGCGTACAAATTTAATTTTATAACGAACAATAGACGTAATTACACCATTTCTCAGTCTAATACCAAGTGTTGGCTCAATAGAGAATTGCTTGCACGTATTGATATAATCAACAACACTCTTTGAGATTGGAATAACCTCTGAGAATCCTGCTGACTTATCAACATATGCAGCCATGTACTTAACGGTTTTACCGTTAGAACTAGGTTGTTGTACTATTTGCTTAATACATTCAACCTTACAAACCATAGTGTCAATCGCTGCTTTTTGCTGCGCATGGCACTTCGATGTCATGAGTAATAACATTATTACTATGACAATCGCTATCAATGGGCCAGGATTGTGTTTGTCCGGCTTCTCGTATAATTTTACAGCCATCCTTTATCATAATTTATGATTTCGACTTGCATGATAGCTGGATCAAATCTTTTAGAAAGATCTTTCATCTTAGATTTGAGCCCATTTGATAATACTACCATTTTATGGCCAGTGCACGACTCAACCATGTCTTTACCTTCTTTTAATCCCACATGCAAGTTTTCGCATACTTCTTTTGTAGCAGCTATTTTTTGTGCAGGATTATAAGATACTAACACGAGTTTAGATTCAACATCTTTTTCTTGTGGGAAAAGATTTCTCATTGCTTCTACAACTATTGCAGATGCAATTTCTGTTTCAGCGATCCCATTTGTGGTTTTCAAAGAAACATTACCATCGTCTTCAATTTCAATACTGATCATAATTATTCTAACCTTTAGTAATTCTATAAATGCATCCTGCAGATTCAAGGACATCCTTCATAGTGTTAATGAAGCTTTCGTCAGGAGACTGAGATAACAATATATCGTGTCTATCATCAGCAGCTGTGTCTATAATAGCCTTTGCTCTTTCTAAAGGCATATTTAACTGCTGTGATAACACTCTTACTGTACTCAACTTTTTATTATCTTCTACTTTATCCAAGTATAAGTAATAAGTAGTTTGTACAGGAGTATCATTAACTTTTTCAGCTTTGTTAGCCTTCTGTTCAATCTCCATAGATTGTACTACTCCAAACAATAAGTTGACATTAGATTTCAACTCTTTTAAGCCAGAACACTCTGATTGAATCTTGATCTTTCCATCATTCTGGATAGTAACATTCAACATACTAATGAATCATTATGAATTTAACACTTGTCTTGCCAGCTCCTGGAACATTTGCATGCTTGTTATTAATATAACTGTTCAAAGTGTTCTCAAGGGACTTAGCATTGACCTTACTTAACCCAGAAGAGAGGATCATTGTAGATCCTCCCTCTTTAGCAACTACCTTGTAGTTAAGATACTCAGCATCAGGTTTCCCTTTTGCTGACTGTGGCTTAACTGCTTGGTTATGCGTTTTCGTTGTTTTCTTCTTCTGATTCATTGCACAAATGAAGGAATGGTTTGCAATCCAGGCCGATGTTCTTGATGTATTCAGGCTCGGTAAGTCTGTCTTCTGCAATTTCGCTGATAGCAGCAGCGATATGTACAAGGTGAGTCAAATGAGTGATGCCGTTAAATGCACCGCCAACCTCAACAGTCACATTGATGCTCTGCTCATCAGTCTCCTTGTTCTTTGTAACACCAATAGATGTCAAGATAGGGATGCGTTTCTTCAACTTGTTCTCGATGTAACCAGGAGAATCCAGGTTAACATGATTAGGAGACAATGTACGAGACACTGTTACAATTGTCTTACTACCGTCAGCATAAATTGATGACTCAAACTTTGGGTATCCTTCACCCATCAACTTCTCTAAAATGTTCATAATTTTGATAATTTAAACATTATTTACTTGTATAGGACTACTTCTCACCTATACTTGAGTTTTGTGTTCCATCTGTAATTCGGTTTCCCTTTGGAGGCTTTGGACTCCCTACGGCTACATTAAACACTTAGGGTTGATGCAACTCAACCCTTATGTTTTTTAATTGGTTTTATTTTTAAACCTTGTGTTAGTTCCATGCAGAAAATATATTTTTCATAATTCCTGTCAATACAAAACGGGCAATCATCAGGGCAATAATAATTTTTTACAATTCTAAATACACGATGATTAATTGTGACTAATTGTCCTGGTTTATATTTCTTACGAATACCAGATGTCGTTGGTAATTTCATATGTCACCATATTACTCTGCAATTAGTTTATCAACTTTGGATTTTGCATTCAAATAATCAGCACCATAATCTGTTGCAAGATCTGTGTCCATAAGATCAAGATTATGTGTACCATCGAGAGAGTCAAGCAATGTTTCGACACATGTATAGTATCGTTCATATGCTTCTATCTTTTTCTCTGCTTTTTTGCTCTTACCTGTATGGTAATTAGACATAAAGCAGGCACCTACAATACAACCTAATACAGCTCCTACTAATAAGAGGTTAAGGTTGTCCATAAAACTGTGAATTTTGTTTTTGTCCATATATATAGTTATTGATTAATATACATAATAAAAACGTGCCTATCTTCACAGACCAGCACGCTGAGCATCAAATAAACTTATGTCACTAATTTTAGAAGATGCAAGAAAATCGGTATAATAAAAACAGTTTGAGTGGTGACTGGACTCGAACCTTGTGACTCACCTAAATGTTCACTAGAATGCCCTCACATTTCAAGATGTTCACGTTAAACACCAGATGACTTATGCGTGTTTCGCCAAATGTTTGTGTCAGGCTTTAAAAACAAACCTACATCTTTTCACTCTGTGTGCATTATCACCACTATCCGTCTCTCCAGACTGTCATAGAGATTAGGTCTACATTTGACAGTTTGCACCTTTTGCAAATAGGCTGTAGTTACCATATCTCAGTTTTACATGTAAACCTGTTTAATTAATTATCCTCTGTGTCCTACAAGCGACCCTCTTATAGCTTTGCAAGTACTATAAGCACGTGTTGTAGTGCATTGGCTTGGAACAATGACTGCCACATTACTGCCTACGATTTATCACGTTAGCGTAGGCGCTCCGTCATCCTAGTTTGTATACCGCATGAGATAACGGTCAATGCAACTATCTTCACAGACTATTGTATTGTAAGATCTATAATTGCGCTTTTTTGAGTAATGAATCAGACTACACTATGATGCAATGTGTGTAGTTTCGTCTAGGTCTCATCAGTGACTATGTTAGACTCTCCCTAGCTGAGTTTAAAATAAACATACCACTATCTTCACAGACGATGGTATGCATAAATCTATTGTTGTTACACTTAACAACTACAACCTTCATTCACTAAAAAACTGACATTTACATTTATATGGAATCTTTACGTCTTTATTTGTCTTTCCAAATGCTGATGCTTGTTTATACTCTTGCATATTGAGTTGTGTTACTATACATTTAATCAATGTAAGATACAATTACGTTACTCCCATTCTTCATACATGGAATGCCACACGTATTTAATGATGAAGCGAATTTATCCGCCAAATCAATATTATGGAATATTATTCCAATTCCATACTCTGCTATAAAACAGCTTTGAATTCCTCCATTTGCTTTCCCGTTTTCAATTATTGCTTTCATATTGATTATGTTTTGGTACGTGTACTATATCAATTTCGCTCTACTCTTCTCAAACACAAAGTCTCCCTAAGGAGACAATGTGTTAAAACGGTGCACCTGGAGCTCCTGGAGCTGGAGGAACTTGAGCTGCTGCCATACCAGGCTGCTGTTGAGCTGGTTGCTGAGCTTGCTGTGCCACATTAGGTTGTGGAGCTTGCTGCTGTGCACCTCCCATAAGTGATGTTGGGTCGAATACAGGCTGTTGTGTAGCTGTTCCTTCAACAGGATTGCGGAAGAAGCGCTGTTCCATACGAGCACCCTGTGCATTCTTGCTGTATGGCTCAATGTAGTGAGTAATTCCGTTAGCATCGATAAAATCAATCTGTACAAAGACTGAGATACTGCTGCGGATTACCGTCTGATTGTTACCATCCAGTGTTGGACTGCCATCAATCTGATTAGCATAGCATGGTCCTTTAGCGAACTCATACTCTTCAAAGCATCCACCAGGAAATTCGAGCAACTGACCCCAAGTATCTGGGTCTTGTGCAAATTCTGGTCCAGCTTTGAAGTTTGCAAGATTGACATCAAATCCTCCCTGATGATTAGGATCGGCTGATGGTGTAGCATACTTCTGAAGAACAGCGAATATCTCAGGACTGAGATCATCATCAAACAAGATGACGTTCTGCTTTTTGCCCAAGAGAGACTTCTTGTTCTTCATACCAATTACCAAGAATTTACTTATTTTACCGTCTCTGTTCGCTTTCTTGGCTTGACCGATTGAGAGACTGATTGTTTTGAATGCGCCAATCTGTGCGCCTGGAATAATTGTATTCATAATTCTGCAGTTTTTGATGATTACGCTATATATTAATGAGGCATAAACAAAAGAAGATGAGGAAAAGGAGTGGTAGTGGGTCGGATGAGATAATCTCCCTCATCTATACCCATTGTCCTCAATTCTCAACTTAATTTGTTTAATCTCGTCTTTTAGGAGAATTTGTTTATTAGTTGCTGAGCAAGAATGTCAAGGAAGGGAGAATGTGGACTGTGGGAGGAAGGAGTTTATTTCAACTCCCTCCATAGTCCTACTAGTCCTAATATTACCAGAAATAAAAAGACGGTTAATCTTATTACGTCTAGTATTACATCACCTACAGACATATCATATTTTACAAGTATGTATGCTTCACATAATGTCATAACTGTACTTATTGCAAGTACTGCAGTCCAATTAATAATTTGACTATCATTCATATCTTACTTACTAATTAATATTGATTTAACAAACTTTCTAAGTTTGCTGTGTCGTTAGTTAGGAGCAGATGTTTATTAGTTGCTAAGGGAGAATGTGGTATGCCCCAGGTAGAGCGTGTACAATAATATGCCATCAGACGCATTTTAAGGTACCTACAGCGCGTTCTAATAGCTTGCCTGGACAATTACCCAGCGTGTACTGAGATCGTGCCTTAGAGAGCAGATTTGGCACAAAGCCCGCTATTTAGCGAGCAATGTGTCCAATCTAGCTGAAACATAGAGATAAGATGCCATCTGATCTGACCCATCCATATCATACACGTTATTGTTAGACATGATAGAATCAGCAAGCTGTCCTTTGAGAATAGCAAGTTTATAGACAGCACGAGATTGTGATTTGTGCCCATGCCAACCAGCTGACATGCCAAGAACAAAGCATGATACACAAATTAATGTTGGGATAATGATAGTCTTCTTCATAACTGTAAATATTTATTGATTAAACGATAAGAGAGCGGCATTACACCGCTCCCTGACTAGATAAGTTTGGCAACACGGTACTCTCCTCCATCGCGCAATTTGCACAAATCAGCATACTGTCTTGCCTTGTCCTCATCATCAAATGATGCATCAACAACTGGATTCATAACTTTGTAATTCTTGATAACTAAAAACTCTTTCATAATTGTAAATGTTTAAACGTTAATATCATCTGTATGAAGAACTTATTTATTAGATGCTTCGCAGCTAAAGCTATATGCCAAGAGGCTAAGAGCCAGGCATTAAGCCTGACCATTAGTCTCTGGAATAATAACTTGCTCCTGGAAGAAATGAACTGTGCAGTCCTTATTAGCTTCTATCCAAGGCATCATAACCGCCATCATATCTTCCATACTTGCATACTGTGGGCTTGCTACCCAATAGTTCTTCCCCTGCTTAATAGAGCAGCGATAAACAGTCTTTGTCTTCATAATTGTAAATGTTTAAATTGTTTGTAATCAAATTATCATCTGATTGAAGAATGTGTTTGTTAGTTGCTTAGCTAAATGGGAGCAAGGCTTATAAAGCCCTGCATTCCCATATCCAGTATGTCATACAACCAAGCAATGCATCCCACACTGCACAAAGGAGAATACGATCACCCATAGTAAGTAACATTGTTGGTGAATATGACGCAATAAGTAATACATTTAGAGCGATAGCAAACGCAATAATAGATATTGCGATAGTTGTGCAAAGAGTTCTATTCATATTGATTATGTTTTAAATGTTAATATCGTTTGAAAGGTGTAGATGATTTATTAGGTGCTCAGAGTCTTTGACGGGGGTATCCCGGATCGCGTACTTGGGAGGGGGAGCGCTATTTCACTGTTTCGCGTTTCCATATATATACAAAAAATTATTTCTCGTCTTTGTACTTACAAAATAAAAAAAATATTTCTCGTTTCTGCACATACATAACAGTTTTTAAATTGCAAAAAAAATATTTTTCTTTCGGAGCGCAGCGTATGTTTTTCTTTCTACCTTTTGTAAGGTATGGAGTATATATTTATATATACGTAATACCTCTTTTAGTTCTTTCTTTAGCTTGACTACCCTCATCCTTCAAAGAGAAATATATAAAGAGAAAGTTTCCTTCTCCCATATACGAAAAAAAGCCGAGGCATAAACCCCGGCTATTCTCATGCTTTCTTATTAATTTGTTTCTTTATAACAGTCTTAAAATACTCTTCTGTATTTGGTAGATTATGTTCTGCTTTATCCGGCTCAATATCAGAAGTGTATTCATGACCAATGATATTTCCGATTGCATCAAGTGTAGTAGATTTATCTGGTTCTGCGAGTTTTATAAACTCAGATGCTTCCATCATTTTGTACACTCCCTTGTATTTATAGAGTATAGCATCTACCCATTTTCCAGAAGCTAATTGAAATTGACCAGTGCCGATATATATTACTTTTACATCACTGTTTCTATTTAGTATAAATCTATCATTCTCCATACGCTTTATTTTCCTTATTAACAATCTTTAATCTAATTGACAATAGCTTCTTATTAATGTTTTTATCATCCTTAACCAGCTTATTTGCCATAGTTATGAATTTAACGACCTTTGCGACAGGGATTGCGAGCTTTATTCCGATAAGAGAAATAGCTGCCCATAAAGGTAAGAAGGCAAAACACGCGTACAACAATATTGCCCAGAATGCCAAATTTAGCATACTTACTGTAACGCTTTTAGCATTCATGGCCTTTACCACCTTATCAAATATCTCTTTCTCCTCTTCGTTTAAATCTTTTTTAATATCAGATATATCTACTAACATATTTCAATCTCCTATTATTTATTTTCCTTCATGATATTGGACTGTAAGGAACGTCCATATAAACTTTAATACCTTCTTTAGAATTTCCACCATTTAATCCTGCTTGTAGTCTTCTTCTTTAATTCTTCTAGACACTCTTTGTACTTATTTTTCCAATAGTTAGTCCAGTCTTCCTGGCGTACTAATTGCTGCTCCAATAGTGTTATCTGGGCATCTCTAGCCTCCAATGCACTCTCGCTACACTCTGTTGGTTTACTATTCTGCACAAGCTTTTCATAGTCTCTTTTATCTAGAATTACGTAATCTTTTAGCTGTCTTATCAATTGTACTAATTCCGTTTCCTTTTCCTTCGTCTCCATACATTATGTCTAATAATATTTTGTACGTTTCTTTATTTACCACAAATTGTTCTAATATTAGCTAAGCTAAGCTTATTTCCGGCATTTCAAAACTACTTGTATCTAGATTCTTCTGACCCAAACACTTCCTTGAATTTGTAGAACTCTCCTTTTTCATCAAGCTGCAGTGCTAATTGTAGTATCTGTCTTGTTGAGTCTGCTTCCTCTCCCCAACTCTACAGTTCCTTCAGTAGTATCTGATATGCCTCCCTCTGTGCTGGATCCATTTTTTCTTGCTTTCTTTTTGAACTTTTCATATCTTTCTATTACTTCGTCGCCTGTTACATCTTTATCCTTAGGATCATTTGGGTCGTATAATACTTCTACTTCCCCAAAGCCTTTTAATATTTCCAGAAGCTGTTTGAAGTCTTCTTCATCTGCTCCGTCATTAAGTACTTGCATTGTTTTAATCTTTTTGGATTATTTTGTCTATATTCTTTTATGGCCTTCCCTATAAAAGCACACGCTTCGATAGGCGTGAGTATAATTGGTTTTAGGTTAAGCTGCGATCGTTTCATTTGCTTCGTTTAAAGCGTTTACAACTTCAGCCTTGGTAGTCTTTGTTTTAGACTGCTCAATAAGCTTTTGTATAAGTTCGTCCTTATGAGGATTACCTTTTTGTTCATACATGTGCATAAGGATTGCTGTGGCATTTGCAAACTCTCTAGAGTTTTTGTCAAGTGTATCTACAAGCTCCTCAAGTTCTTCAATTGTATACTTTCCTGGCTTGTGTAAGAACTTTCCATCTTTATCGTACAGATTACTATTTTTGCTAATTTTTCCCATTATTACTTGCTCCTTTAAGTATTACCCAACCAACTGTAATAGCCATTATTGGGATAATTAAAAATATAGTTATTATATCAAATGGATTCATCGTTATCTGGTTCATAAAATCCTAATCTTCTTCCGTTTTTCTCTGCTCTTTGTATTATTTCTGCAGCTCTTAAATAGTCTTTATCTTTTGCTATTTTGCTCAGCATGGGCTATGTATTTTGTGCACTCTTCCTCTATAATTTCACCATCATCATTACGTGTTAAATGCGTGTATTTCATCTTTGATCTGTTGAATTTAAACGCTCTAAATGCCTTATCTCTCTCCTATTTATCATCATATCTATGGATGTATTTCATCATTTGTGTAGCATTAACAGATCCTGCTACCCCAAGATTACATAGGTTTTTAATAAAACTCATAGCCCCGTCTTCTCCAAACTTATGCTTTAGCATACTATACTCTTTAAGGCTCTTCTAGAACCACTAATTGTCTATATCATATACTGGATCTTGCTCAACAATGTATGCTATATTTATAGGCACACCGTGTACAAAGAAGTATTTGCACTACTATGTGCAAGGTTTGCTTTGATATTGTAGAGATAAGAAGTCAGCGTAATATAGTATAGCGCTCATCTCAAACTAGTTCATACTTTACTTGCTGTTTTGTTTACACATTCTGTAAAGTATCCAATCAAGTATGCGAATACCTCGTTAGTATCTTCAGAGAGCTTTATATGACATGCTTCTAGTATGTCTACAGCTGCATGAAATGACTCATGTGCAAATGTGTTTATATCGTCACTTGTATTCTTTAGCTTGTTTATTACTATAATCTCACAGTCTTCTCCTGCTATTTTATCATATGCTCCTCTAACAGTGTAGGCTGTATAATCTGACCATTCATCGTCCATAATTGATGATTCGTCGTTTCTGAAGCTAAATCTTTTATCTACTATAGACTTATCTGGGTTAAGTATAACGAATAAGTCAAACCCGTATACTGTGTTATATCTATCTATTATACACTTCTTTTTATCCATACTATTCTTATTAGTCTTACTATTATTGTTAAGCTTATATATAGCTCTACTATACTGTAGTAGCTTTACTACTAAAGTAGATCTCCTAAAGAGAATATATAAGAGAAAGGGTTCTTAGTCTGACTAACCCCCTACTATCCCCCTAACGTAAAAAAGCTAAAAAAGTTGCATATTGGGTAGAAAAGTGCAATTTATATAAAATTTTTATGCAGTTTGCAACCATTCTTACAAAAGTTTACGTTATGGCGGCGTAAAACAATTAAATTTAATGGATATGACAAAGATTTTAAAGGTTATTAAACCTTTCTTCGTAATGGAGGTTGGCGATACATTTGAGTACAACGACAAAACAAAGGAGTACAAGAGTGTATATAACGAAGAGCATAATAGTTCGAACGAAGAGAATTCTACAGTTGTTTCCTCATACAATTCAGTTTATACTATTTCTGAAGACTACGCAAAGATGCTGGTTGAAAACGGTTATCTTGAAGAGGTTATGCAAAACACAAACAATGACAAGCAGTTTGTTAACATATTTGATGAGATTGAACACTTGCTTATTCAGTATAATACTGATTTGAATATTCTCTTAAACTCTGATGATGACACACCTCAGTGTTTGAAGGTCGAGAAAGAGACAGTTCTTCGCAATATGATTAAATTGCTTAAACACCTTAAGTCGTTGAAAAAGTAATATGGAAGAAGAGAAGATGATAGATCAGACTCAGTTGGCAGAGGACTTAAGCTCAAAGATAAAGTATGAGTTTAGACAGATGTTCTTGGTAAAGCCGCTTGAGCCTGTTAAAGTTAAAAAGAAGATCTCCGAACCTGTGGCTAAGGATACTAAGCCAAAGAAGGATAAGGATGGGATCGAGGCAGTTGATTATGATGAAGTAAAGACGGAGATTAAGGAAGTTGATTCAGATTTCTCTAGAGCTGTTGTACTTAAGTTGCCATATGAGTATACGCACCCATATGTTGACGAAAAGATTCAGCAGATGCCTATCAAGGTTGGTGATATTGTTATATACAGATCTGCTAGAGGAGCTATGTATTTCGACTTACTTAAAGATTCTCAACTTGTATCTCTTTACGATATTGTAGCAACAGAGACAGTAGATAAGTGATGAATATAGATAAAGTTTGTAAATAGATCGGACAGAAATTAAATGAAGATCCAGAACTAGTAAAGCAAATAGTAATGCATTAGTTCTAGTTTGTAGTTGATGTTATGAAAGATCCAGATGACACTAGAGACGTGTTATTAAACAAACTATTTAGATTCAAACTTAAGAATAGATTTAAAGATAATAAGAATAAACCATTAAGTCCATATGAAGAAGATAATAAACATTGATCGTAAGCCGATTGTGGTTGACACAGATACAGCTGAAGTTAAGGCGATCAATAGATCTACACGGGGAATTGATGACGTATATGTTATTCCGGAAGATGCTCATATCGAATGGAGATCAAGAATGTTCCCAGACAAAACAATTGAGACGGATGTAAAGAAAGATGATATTCTTGTTACATTCTACAACAATGATCTTGGTACAGATTTTGTAATAATCAAGTCTACCGATTGGCTAAACGCTCTTAATAATGCAGCAGATGTTAATCAGAAGAGAAAGGAAGAGTGGGCAGCTAAGCAGAAAGAGAACAAGTCTGAAGCTATTGATTGTGGAGATGCTTGTTGCTAATCATGTTAATATTTAAGTTATGAAGAAAGTTGTAAAAAAGACAGTTAAGGTAGTAAAGCCAAAGTACACGATTTCTATGATCGATGCAGCTAATGTAAGCGATATTACAGCATACTTTATTGGCCAGAAGATTTTAAATGGCATGAAGCTCACTGATTCAGATATTAGCACAATCGTATCAATTGTTACAGACGTTGTACTTGAGGATCTTATGCCAGAGGATTGCACGGCAATCGTAAACGATAATGGCACATACAGAAAGTGTACTGCTATTAGAGTTAAGAACAAGGTTAAGAAGCCTTGGTATAAGAGAGTATGGAATTGGATTACTCGTACTAAGTAATCACCTTTAGAGTCTATTAGTCAAACGGTAAAGACAGCCCGATATAAAGGGAATAGTTAGCAGGTTCGACTCCTGCATAGACTCCACTCATCATTTCGTAAAGAATGAATTTTAGATTATTGAAATTATAAATAAGTGGCATCCCTGTGTGTACACTATAAATAAAAGGCTACAATGGTAAGCTGATGCAGGGACCCAATACTAGTATGCGTCTAGTTAAAACGTAAGTGGCCTAGCTGATGGTACACTATAAATAAAAGGCCGAAATTAGCACGAATACTGGTTATAAGTCCAGCTAAAACTTAAAAGTAAAATAAACCCATAACTTAAGAGTCAAAGAAAACGGGCGGGATACAGAAAGAATGCGAAATCATTTAGTTGACAACGAACGCTGAGAGGTTATCGCCATTTCTCAAATCTCTATAAACTGGGATATCCGGGTGAAAGAAAATCTTTCTGCCCTAGCAGCCCTTTGAGCTGCAGGATCCAAATGGCGCCAATACTGGTTCTGCGTAACTCCAGTTAAAGGTTACGTGCTTATCTCTAATGGGGTGCAGGTGGTAATACCCTATTAGATATTTTCATACAAAAATGAGTTTTTATAGGTCGCATGAGTTTTGCGAAATAGTTTTGTGTGTTTCTATAAAAAATGCACAACATCGCGGAGTGGAGCAGTTGGTAGCTCGTTAGGCTCATTAAAAATGATTAAATATGGATTATAAATAGAATGGAAGTATAACAGAATTACTTGTTATTGCTGAATTAATGAAATATGGAATAGTTAGCATTCCCTATGGGAATAACGCTAGATATGATTGTATATTCGATTTTAAAAACAAACGGTATAGAATCCAGATAAAAACGGCACATATTCTTGATTAGAATCGTTTTACAATTCCGTTTAAGAATAAGCGTTTAAGCGCTAATGGAATAGTATCGAAAGTTTACACAAAAGATCAGGTTGACTTTATCGCAACAATCGTAAACGGTGTTGTGTACATGGTTCCTGTAACTGGTGATGTCACAAGCAGCATGACATTTAGACTAGATTATCCAAGTAATTGTTATTACAACATAAACTTGGCAAGTGATTATAAACTTGATTCCATTTTAAACAAGATTAACATCGCGGAATAGACTGGAGGTGGTTCCAGCACAGTCTCATAAGCTGTTCTACGTAGGTTCGAATCCTACTTCCGCATCTTAATCCATAACCTAAAGGTCGGCGGTCCGAATCCGTCTTCCGCAACACTGAGCTTCGATGGTGTGGTGTTCTACATATTTGGCCACCAGGAGCGAAATTGATATCAGAAAAATATGTCGGCTACAATGGTTTGAAGTGTAGCAATGTAGTTTTATGCAGATAAAAAGCTCTGTAGCATAAGGGAGCTTCTACAATATTGCCCTATGGTGTAACGGCTAGCACAGAAGTCTCTAAAACTTTTAGTCTGGGTTCGAATCCTAGTGGGGCGACAATAATTAAACAATATTATAAATACTATGGAGTTAAAATTTAAGAGACTTGAGGACGAAGCGGTCCTCCCTATTCGTAGCACAGAAGGTGCTGCAGGAATTGATTTGACATGCATTAAGATTGATACAGCTCTTAATGAAGCAAATCAGCTAATGTTGGTTTACCATACAGGATTGGCAGTTGAGATTCCTGCCGGATATGTTGGTTTACTTATACCACGCTCTAGTATTTGGAAGAAATCATTATGGCTTACTGATAATGTTGGAGTGATTGACGCTGATTATAGAGGAGAGATTATAGCTGTAATGAAAGCCACAACAGATGTGGTTCCTGCTATTTATAAGCAGGGCGAGCGCTTCTGTCAGTTGGTCATAGTTCCGGTGCCAGAATACGAGGTTACAGAAGTGTCTGAACTTTCTGCTACAAAACGAGGCGAGAATGGTTTTGGTTCAACTGGTACCGATAATAAGAAAGTTAGCGCAGCTGCGGGAACTGAGGCACAGGCTAGCGAACAGCCACAGTCCGTACCAGAGCAAGCGGCGGCACAGGATGGTGCTGAGGTAGGTGAGTGACAAGCTTGACGATCCTACATAAAGGGGATTACCGAAAGGTAGTTCCCTTTTACTGTTTATATATAAACAATATAGTATTAAATAATATGAATTTTAAGAAACAACCATTAAAAGGTGTAGAGATACATGGCGCTCCACAAGTTGGTACGCGTACAGTAAATATCTTAATGGGCGAACACGCAAACGAATTTGTCCGTGGTGATATTATGGATGCTAATGCAGTGTTGCAGGCATTTGATGAGCTTAAAGGTAATGTTGATACAGATCATGATACTCTTGAAGAGCTTGTTAATGAAATCCATAAAAATGCTAATAATATTAGCAATAATAGCACATAGATACAAAAAGTTGATGCCGCATCAAAGGCTAGAGATGAAAAGGAGAAAAACGATAGAACTGAAGCTGATAACGCTCTTGGTCGTAGAATTGACGAAGAGGCAGCTGCTCGTAAGGCAGCAGACGCAGCAGAATTATCTAGAGCAACATAGGAAGAGGCTAGACTTGATGCAGCAATTAAAGCTGAGGCTAATACCAGAAAGCTTAACGATGATACTATCACAAGTGCGTTAAATGCAGAGATTGCCCGTGCAAAGGCTGCTGAAAAAGATAATAGTAACTCAATAACAGCTGAGGCTGCTACAAGAAAGTCAGAAGATGACGCTATTAAGAATATTCTCCAGAATGAAGTTACTAGAGCTACTACTGCAGAAGCAACACTTCAGAGTAATATAGATAGAGAAGCTGAAGAAAGAAAGGCAAGCGATAGCACCATAACAACCAACCTTAATAATGAAATAGAAAGGGCAAAAGCTGCAGAAAGAGATAATAATAGCTCAATTGCAACAGAAGCCGCTACAAGAAAATCTGAGGATGATGCTATTAAGAATTCGCTTCATAATGAGGTAACTAGAGCTACTGCCGCAGAAATAACCCTTTAGGGCAATATAGACAGAGAGTCTGCAGAAAGAAAGAGTAGTGATAACGCTATTACAACTAATCTGAATAATGAAATAGCAAGAGCTAAAGCTGCTGAAAAAAATAACAAAAACAGAATTGATATACTTGATGGAGATTCTAACACAGAAGGATCTTATAGAAAAGCTATCAAAGATCTTATCAACGGTGCTCCAGAAGCATATGATACCCTTAAAGAAATTGCTGACAAGCTTGAAGAAAATGATGATCTTAATCAGGCGATTAATGAAGCTATTGCCACAAAAGCATCTAAGGAAGAGCTTAAAGCAGAATCAAATAGAGCAAAAGCAGCAGAGGCTGATAATACCGCTGCAATAACAACAGAGAAGAATAGAGCTACATAGGCAGAAAATAATATTACTTCAAACCTTAACAAAGAGATAGATAGAGCAAAGAAAGCGGAACAGGCTAATACTACATCTATTACAAGTGAGGTAACAAGAGCTACAGCTAAAGAGGAAGAGTTGGCTAATTCTATTACTACAGAATCAAATAGAGCAAAGGCTGCTGAAGCTGGTAACGCTACTGCAATAGAAACTGAAAAAAATAGAGCTACATAGGCTGAGAGCGCCATCACCTCAAATCTTAATAAAGAGATAGACAGAGCTAAGAAGGCAGAGTAGGCCAACACCGGAGCTATTACAAACGAAGTAACAAGAGCAACTGCCAAGGAGACAGAATTGTCTAATTCTATCGCTGCTGAAGCTAGTACTGCTAGAGCTGCAGAAAAGGCAAACACAGATAAGATCAATACAGAAATTCAGGATAGAAAGAACGCTGATGCAACTCTTAATAGCGCAATCAATAAAGAGATAACAGATAGAACTGCTGCAATTTCAAATGCTGTAACAACTATAAATAGCAGTATTCAATAGACTAATGCAAGGGTTGATACTATTAATAATAGAGTATCTAGCGTTGAGGCAGCATTAGCGAATATCACAGCAATTAGCACAGATTATATTAACGGTTTAAGCTAATAAGGTATGGGATAGAATGTTGAAGTAAAAGACGTACATCAAACTGAGTATCTCGACAAGAATGGTCTTGATATGTTGTGGGCAAAGATTAAAGAAAATGCCAACAATCAGGTTGAAGTAGAAAGAAATAGAGCTGTAGCTAAAGAGGATTCTTTGTCATAGGAAATAGCTAGTGTTAAACCTGCTGAAGGCAAAGTGTTTTTGTAGGTAGAAGATGCAGAAGATGGAGAAGGTACAAAAATATTAAAAGGCGATTCGTTATCATTTGGCGATTATCGTAGTTAGTAGGCTTTCTCAGTTGTTACTAGCGCGGGTTTTTCTGTAAAAAAAGATGCTCAAGAGGTAGCAGTTTTACCAACTGGAATAAAGGCTGATGTTGAAAGAGGGTCAGATACAAAAGTCTGGAATACAAATGGCGGAATTACAGATCTTGCAAGTTATGCCAAAAAGACAGACATTCCAGAAGTTGACACAAGTGATTTTGTAAGTAAAAGTGATACGATTACGCAAACTATTAATTCTGGACTTATAGCGATGGACAAATTATAGGTTTTTAGTAAAGGTTATTATGATTAGACCGCATCACTAAGAGGTGGCATTTTCACTGAAGATGCTGACGCAAAGCTTACGCTGAATGATACTACTGCTTCGCATAATTGCATGGAGTTAACGGCTTCAAAATTAGTCATGAGACAGGATGTGGGTGATAATACATTATTAATTACAACTTCGGGTATTGCCAATACTGACAATAACGCTAACCACGTTTATGCAACAGACGGTTCTATAGCTGATTTGACACAGTATGCTAAGAAAAACGAGATTACTGCAGGCGGTAATGTTAACGATGTACAAGTTAATGGCGTAACTGTTGTAGAAAACAAGGTGGCTAATATTAAACCTGCTACTAAAGAAAGTCTTGGAGTTGTAAAGGTTGGTGATGGCCTTAATGTTGCTAATGGTACTATAAGTGTTGACACTACTGCTATAGGTTCTGGTAACTATATTCCTTATAACAAAGCTACTAACGCTTTTTACTATTTATATAATATTGGTATTATTTCTCAAAAAGAAGATGGCTCTAACGAAACTGTTTTGAGTCCAGCTTTTTTCGAACAATCTGATGGAAATCACTCAGTAACAATTAGAGATGGTTATATCAATATATCGAATACTCAAGGGAATATCATAACCATGAATAATGATGATGAAGATGGTGGCATTGTTATATACAAACAACGTACTAATTCAATAAAAGAATCACTTAGAATATTAGAAGACGGCATAAGATTAATTGGCGGTGACAATAACCATGTATTAACTTCTAACGCTTCTACTATAGATATAACTCAATATGCTAAGAAGTCTGTATACGACGAAAAGATTGCGGCACTTGAAGCACGTATTGCGGCACTTGAAGCTAAGCATGCAGAAACTGCTTAATGAAATAAAAAATAACGTTAAGAAAGACTTTAACGTTTAAGCTAGGTCTTAATGAAAGCATGACGGGGTTCACTGCCCCGCCTAGCACAATCCGTATCATTTCTTTGATACGCATAGTTACGACACCTCTTTTCAAATGTGACCAGCGTAACTTTATTATCCCCTAGATGGAATATACTAGGACACGCGTAGCAATACGCTTATATTTAACGGGACTAGGATTAATCCAGTCCTAGTTCCATATTGTTTTACTTTTAAAACTTAAAGACTATGGATACAATCGAGAAAGTTTATTGTACAGGACACGACAATAACGACGCTTTAGTAGCCGCTTTGGCTTCTAAGAATAACTGTGATCCAATGGCTATGGCAGCTATGATGAATCAGAATGATTATATGAATAACCCATTTGCTTACCTTATCTGGATGATCTTCGCTATGCGTATGTGGAACAACCAGGATGGTAATAACTAGGGAAATGCAATTCAGAGTCAGCTCGACGCAATGCGTTCGCAGATCGCTGATAATCAGAATAGTTCATTAGTAATGGATGCCATAAGAGGAAACGGTAACGCAATTAACCAGTTAGCCTCTAATCTGAATTGTGATTTCAACGCATTGAATAATGCTATTTGCTGCGTTAAGTCAGGAATTCAGGAAGTAGCAGGTAATGTAAACTTCTCTGCAGAACGCGTTATTAACGCTATTAATCTCGGAGATGCTAACCTTACATCTGCATTGCAGAACTGCTGCTGCCAGACGCAATAGAACATTATCAAGATGGGCTACGAGAATCAACTTGGGCAGAAGGACATCGTTAACCAGATGCAGACAGGTTTCAGCTACACAAACGCAGGTTTGGAAAGAGCTGCAAGTAACCTTGGTTTCCAGATGAGTTAGATGGCTTGTGATCTTAAGACGAACGCAAATGCTAATACTCAGAGAATTGTAGATGTATTGAATAATCATTGGCAGTCAGATCTGCAGTAGAGATACAATGACGCACGCCTTGAATTATCACAGTAGAAACAGAATGCTACTCTTATAGCAGCACTTAAGACTACCACAACAGCTGCAGCTTAATTAAGTTTTAAATTATGTGCAAGGGCTCCTTCGGGAGCCTTTGCATGTTAAATATGACATAATATGGCATTTAAAGACGTAAAACAAAATTATTCAATCTACATATTGAATAAGTAGGATATATCTATTACTGACGGTAAGGTTATATCAGTTGGTTTCCCACATATGGATTTAAATAATAAGCCAACTATTGGTTAGTCGTAGATGGTTATAGATGTAACTATAGAATCTAATGGCAAGACCGCAACATATACAATTCCTGAAAATCTTTCTGTTACATATGCTGGAGATATTGTACTCTCTACTGATAAGCAGGGTCTTATAGCAGAAGTTGAATCTATGAAGAATACTGCTGAAAAGATTCTCGAGTCTGTTCCAAAATAGAAAGAGGTTGTTGAAAAGGCAACGTCTTTACTGTCTGATCTCAATCCGATATATAAGGAGAAGAAGGAGACTGAGCAGAGATTTGCTAAGATAGAGGAAACTATTAACAGAATGGAATCAACTGTAACTAACTTTATTAATTCGTTTCACAATGGACAAGGTAATAGTAATACGGCACAGTGATGAAGAATTGCCAAATACAAAGTATACTGCTAATGTTAAAAAGAACGAAGATGGCAGCTATACAGCTAGCTTAGATATCTAGAAGTAGAGCGATTATAAAGACTATGTAAATAAGAATGGATTGCATTTTACAAAGTCGTTACAAGAATACGCTAGCAAATAGATGGTTAATTCAAATGGATTAGAACATATATGGACTCCAGAATAGGTTCAAAATGTATGCAATGTTCTCAATCTAAAGATACCAAGTACATCAACAATATATGATGTTACATATACAGCAAACATGGCTTACGCTGATTTCTATCCAGAGCTGCTTACCGAGCACGAGTGTGTTAAGTATGCAATGGCAGTCGCAAACGATGAAGATGGATATGAAGGAATATAGTTTTGTAGATGGGTTGCTGACGTGATGGCAAAGAAGGAAAATATAGATTGGGAGAAATTTAAGTAATCTTTAACTGTGGCGTTTTAGACGTAGTCTTCAATGACACCACAGTACTATAATTAATAATAATTTAAACGAATTAACATGACTGAATTACTATCATAGAATGATTAGGTTATCGAGAAGAAACCAAATCCAATCGAAGAACTTAATACAACGATGGCTTAGTATTATTCTGTATTACACTCGAAGATTTATAATCACGAGAGCAATACTGATATACATGTAACTTCAGATGATAAAAAGATCTGGAACAATAAAGCCAATTAGTCTGATTTAGAATCTGTTAAAGAATATGCTGATAGTTTAAAGTAGTCTTTAGATAAAGTTAAGCCAGATATAATTAAGGAAGTCGAGACTATGATAGATAATAGTAAAGACATTAATTTATCTGACTATGCCACAAAGGTTTATGTAAATGCATAGATTGCCGCACTTAATATAAGTGATGACGTTGCTACAAAAACATGGGTGTCAAATAACTTTGTAAACTCTACAAATTATCAAAGATTTGATTCTACAAAGTATTACACAAAAGATGAAATTGATAATAAAATTGCAGGAGCAAATGTAGATAACTATTAGATAACAGAATTTAGTTTGGCTAATAATTATCTTAACCTTACATAGAACAATGGTATATCTACATAGGTAAAACTGTCTGATGTATCTGGTGGAGCAATAACCAGTGATAATTTGGACAGAAAGTTATAGGACTATTTAAAGATATCTGCAATAGGAAATATTACATTTACTAGAGGCGGAAGAATAGTTACAACATGGAATCCTGCTACAGAAAATGCCACTGTAGAGCTTTCTGGAGGAAGTGGAGCTGATTCTTAGAGTGGAGGATATTATAAGCCATACTTTAAGAATTACCCATCAGATAATAATTTACCTACATCGCAATTACCGGTAGTTGGATAGGATCCTGCAAATGCTGGTTGGAGCTCTGTTAACGTAAATCCTGAACAAGGATATTTTACTTGGGAGATATGGGTATACATTAAAACAGGTGGTGGCTTTGGTGATATCATAGGTCCAGTTTGTATTTCAGGAAAAGATGGAGATAACGGCTCAGATGTTACCGGAAAAGAATATATATATTAGTTAAATAATAATTAGCCTACAAAGCCAACAACAAAACCAGCTTGGGGTGATGTTCCTGCTGGATGGACTGATAATCCTACAGGAGTTGATTCTACTCATCGGACAGAATGGATAATGTACAGAACATAGGATTCTGATGGAGTTATAAGTGATTGGCTCCCAGCTAAGGGCCCTGTAATTTGGGCTCATTGGGGTAAAGATGGAACAGATGGCGATGGTGTACAATATATATTCTGTGCATTAAAACCTGGTGAAACTACATCTGTATTTACAGGCATAAATGATCCTACGTCGTGGACAAATGATTCTGGCTTTTAGAATGGAAAAGCTGGAGAATACATTAAACCAGGATCTAGATGGACAGATAATCCAATAGATATTAAAACAGCAGTTGGTTACGGTTAGGGATCAAGTTAGTATGTAAGTATAAGAAGGTATAGAGGATCTACAGGAAGCGCAGAAGATAATGACGGAAAGTGGCTTGCATATAGCGAACCTAGCTTGTGGACATACATGGCAAGAGATGGAGAAAGTTCATCTCAGACATTAAAAGGATCACCTTTAAGAAATAGAGGTGCATGGCAGACTGGTGTACAATATTTTGATGGTACAACTTAGTCGGATGGAGGATTGTTTTATTAGGACTTTGTATCATACACTCATTCTGTAGTAGCTGATGGAACATCTAAGAATGTTACTGATTTCTACGTTTGTAAAAGACAGTGTACAAGTATTGTCCCTACAAATACTGATTATTGGGATAAACTTAGTGATATGGGTCCAATATACACCGACGTCCTTGTAGCTATGAAAGCATACATAAAAGAGCTTACAGCGGAAGAAGTTATAATCACAGATAATGAGAACATCGTAGCTGGTATGACTTCTGGCAATTCTGATAAAGTTTCATCTCAGGGTAATGTGAGAATATGGGCTGGCACAAATGATAAAAATGCTAGCAATATAGCTGAGGCTCCATTTACTGTTACTGATAAAGGTGTGCTAACCTGTAGAGGAGATGATGGAAACATTATATTAAAAGATGGTACGATCTATTTTGTTGTTGGTGGAGTAGAATATAAGCTAGGTATAACAAACGGAAAACCAGATTGGATTAATAGCGCTGGAGCTGATTCTGTAGAAACGTGGTATCGCAAAACTGAAACAGGTACAAATATAACATTCTCTGCTACTAATTCGTTCAGCGTGAAAGATAACGTGTATTACACAAACGGAACAATGAAGGACACTGTGTCTGGAACATATTACAGAAAAGTATTCTCTGCCGGATGCTTGTACTACATTGGTTCACAATTATTCCTAGCATTCGATAATAATCTTGGCATTGAAATTTATACAAAGGCGACATTTAGTAATGGAGTAAAAACTATTAATGGAATTGTTGCAATAAGCGGATTTGCTTCAGTAAGCAGTATCCCAATAAATGACAAACCTGGAAAAATTACAGTTAATACTGATAGAAGACAATGGTGTTCTATAGAGAAGGAAGATAAAAATGATATTTTTAATATGTATTATGTACAGGGATATGGTGCTACTGATAAACTTGGATAGTTAAATTATACTACTGTTGATATGAATAATATTACATATGGAAGTGGTACTGACGACGGTATATATATATTAAAGCCGACATCTTCAGAATCAGTTAGTTCAACTGGAAAGATATCAACGTGGATGGACTAGTTTAGCGAAGACGGAAAACTTCACCCAGAAATAATAACAAATCATTATAATGTTTGATATAGTACAGAACAAGATATAGTTAAGTACAGAAGATCTAGCTATACCACCATTTAAAGACTTCTATAACAATGCTAAAGATAAGCAAGACGCATTAAAGAAGATCGAATTCATAGTGTGGAGATACAAATGGAATAGTCCATATGAGGCTTATCCAGAGAAAGAACGCACATGGAGAGTAGCTAAAGATGTACTTAATGATGAGAATTATAAACCTGATGACGTTGTAAAAGAATTAGCAAAAAGGTTCCAGGAGTTCCAAGAGACTCCTGCTACCCGCTTGCTTAAATCTTCTAAGAGCGCAGCAGAGGGCATTATGAACACGATGGATAGCTATGCTGAAGAAGAACTTGATATAGATACAGCTAAGAAGCTTTCTGCTATATTGAAAGATGTTAGTGGTATTATTAAGTCTTTGGACATGGCTACGAAGTAGGCAAAAGCAGAACAAGCAGAAACCGGTAGAGTCAAGGGTGGTGGCGTTATTGGTATGTACGAATAATTATGATAGACTTTAATTAGAAGCTCCATAATACTGATAAGTTCAGATAGGCAGCTATTTTTTTTGAAAAGCATGGATGCTATACTTTAGCTCCAAGGGGTACTACTGATTATAAGAAATATTGGGACCAGGAAACAGAAAGGTGCCTAAATGGTTATACGGCTCCAGATGGAGAAGGTATAACAGGTTATAACTATTTTTATCTTAATTATAGTCCCATTTTTAAGCTTGTAGAAACAGAGTATACTGACAGAAACGGAGATATAAGAAAAAGAAGAGAGCGTGTGCTTTAGTTCCCTAGTTTTTGGGATTACGATTATTATTATTTTTGTGCTATAGAAGAAGCCGAGCAACAAGGCAAACATATGGCTGTTCTAAAATCAAGACAAAGAGGATACAGTTTTAAAGGAGCTTCTATGCTCGTAAGAAACTATATGCTTATTCCTGGCTCAAAGAACTTTGCCGTAGCTTCAGAGTAGAAGTTTCTTGTAGGAGATGGATTGCTTACAAAAGCTTGGTAGATAATGGACTTCCTTGACAAACATACAGAATGGGCAAAACAAAGGCTTGTATCAACTCGTATGGAAAGAGTTTCTGGTTATAAAGTTACAGACGAATTTGGAAAACAGACAGAACAGGGATACCTTTCTAGTATAGTTGGAATAACACTTAAGAATGACCCTGAACGTATCCGTGGTACTCGTGGCAAACTTGTACTATGGGAGGAGGGAGGTAAATTTCCTGATCTTCTTGATGCATGGCGTATTGAACAGCCTTCTGTAGAAACTGATGATGGTGTAGCATTTGGATTGATGATAGCGTTTGGAACCGGAGGTACGATAGGTGCAAGTTTCGAAGGACTAAAAGAATTATTTTATAAGCCTAATGCTAATAATGTGCTAGCATTCCCTAACATATGGGATGATGGTAGAGAGAATACAGAATGCGGATTCTTTGTTCCAGCTTATTCAAATCTAGAATCATTCGACGATGATGGAAATCAAAAGTTCATGGACAAAGATGGTAATAGTCTAAAAGAGTTAGCTATACAAAATCTAATAGAGCAAAGAAACAAAATAAAAGACGGAGGTGCTAGCTAGCAATCTATAGACCGTTTTATATCTGAGCGTCCTATGAAGCCAGCAGAAGCAGTATTGGAGCTCGGTAAGAACATATTCCCTAGAAAGCTATTGATGGACCAGTTAACCAGAATAAGGACCAACAAGAAGCTTCAAAGCATGAAGCATATAGTTGATCTAGAATGGGACGGAAATGGCTAGGTAAAGGCTACAGAAAAGCCTAGTGGAGATATAACTAACTACCCTCTTAAGAAAGGCGATAAACCGCACGGTTCTGTAGTTATATGGGAATATCCAGTAAAAGATCCGCCACTTGGATTATATATAGGAGGTTGTTTAACCCCAGGAGAAAAAGTTATTACGTAGAGAGGTCTTGTTAATGTAGAAGATGTAACACTTGACGACAAACTGCTTAATAAAGAAAATAAATTTGTAGAAATAAAAAACCTACAAAGGTATGACAAAGTAAATGAGCCCATATTTGAGATAAAGCCATACGGATCATTTAGAACAACAAAATTTACAAGAGAACATCCTATATGGATAAAAGACAATGGATTCGTAAAAGCCAAAGATATAACTAAAGGATAGTGGCTAGAAATACCAAATAGATTTATAACTCATAAAATGGGTGAGCTTGACGACACAACATTAAAGCTGTATTATTTTTATGGTCTTTGGGTTGGCGATGGTTTCTGTACAAAGAATGGTAATTCTTACGATATCTATATATCTATAGGTAAAGATGAAAAAGAACTTGCTGAGTTTTATGACAAAATTGTATACGAGCTATTTGATAGAAAATGTATACACATTCATAAACAAACGGAATAGTCAAGGAGGTTTACTAATAAAGATTTGTTTTTAAAACTTAAATCTATGTTTGGTAGTTCTGCTTATAATAAAAGAATACCGGACGAAATTAAATCTTTGCCATATAATCATAGAAGGGCATTTTTGTAGGGCTATTTAGACTCTGATGGCTCAGTATTTAATACTGCAAGTGGCGTAAGAACCAATTTTACAAGTGTTAATCTTTAGCTTCTTGAAGATATACAAGATATGCTATTTGGTATGTAGATTACAAATAGTATAGTTGTACATTAGAAAGAATGTATAAATAAACAAGGATTCCATTCATTACAATCTTACAGAATAAATATATCGAAGTCAGACCAAAAAGAACTATATTATAACGCTGTGTTTAATAGTAGAAAAATATAGCTTTTAAGACATGCGTTTGGATATACAAAATCAAAAATGCCAATAAAATTTGATGGTGATAAGATTTTAATAAAAATTGAGGATATAAAGCAGTCATCGTATACCGGAATTGTGTATAACTTCGAATGCGAAACGCACACGTTTATGTGCAGAAACATTCTTACACACAATTGCGACCCGTTAAATATCAGCGGGGTATAATCGAGCAAAAACGGTGAAAGTCTAGAACAGAAAACACCGTGCTAATCTTATAGATTTCGAAAGGCTACAAGACAGTGTAACGCATAGGAGATGAATAAATATAATTCTCCCACGAGTGCTCGACGCCAATTTGGTGATAATATATGCTGAACTACATGGGGACATGTAGAAGTTAAGATAAAAAGCTTAACGATAACAAATTGATGATCACGACGATAGTTTTACAAACTCATTAGGTTCTACATTTATATTTAAACGTGTAAGAGCTGGAGAAGCTTGGAGTGATGTAATAGTGGCAGAGTATTCTGGAAGACCAGATACAGCAGAAGAGTACTATGAGAATGTACGAAAACTGCTTACGTTTTATAACGCTAGATTATTATTTGAGAATGAAAGAAAAGGAATCTACCCTTACTTTACGAATAAACACTGCGATTACCTCTTGGCTGATTAGCCGGATAAAATCATATCTGAAGTCTTCAAAGATAGTAAAGTACAAAGAAGAAAAGGATGCCACATGACTAAATAGATTAGGGCGTATGGCGAAGGATTAATATTAGAATGGCTATTAGACGAGTTTGAAGAAGGCCATCCTAATGTAGAAAGAGTATACAGCGAACCTCTAATAGAAGAGCTTATAGAGAACGATGGTGTACGAAATGTAGACCGTGTAATAGCTTTGTGTATGGTAATGATATACAGAGAGGAGCTCTATTAGGTAAAGGTGTCGTCTGCAAAAGAACAAAACAAATAGGTTGAACTCTTCGAGATGCCGTTATTTAGCAAACAATGGTTTGAAGAAGATAGCAGCACAAGTGAAGACGGTATGCCGATATTCACATTTTAATACATGGAAGATAACTTATACAATTCAGCTTTCCCCAGACAAAAGCTTCCTCTTTCAAAGAAAGGAAAGAAGTGGCAGGAGGATTGCGTTAACTATATTATAGGTGAAGGTAACGTAACATCTGGAGGAAATAGTACATCATATTACGGAGAGCTGTAGACCTATTATAATTTATATAACAGCATCTTCGACGAGAAGGATTTTAAATCAATTACAAACCCATTCAAGGTCGAGGATGGTTTTCCTGCTACTCCTCACGATTTTAATATTATAAGACCTAAAGTAGACTTGCTTATAGGTGAGGAGACAAAAAGACCTCTTAACTTCAGAGTTATCAGAACTTCATAGGAGGCTACATCAGAAATGCAGGAAAAAGAGAAGTAGATGATACTACAATATATAGAAGCGGCTATCACAGCTAGAATGAGCCCAGAAGAAGCTCAGTAGTTCCAGTAGTAGCTACAGTCTGGAGAGATTATGCCACCAGAATAGATAGCTAAGTATATGGATAAGGACTACAAAGATATTGTAGAGAATACTGCATATCATTCACTTACCTATCTGAGAGAAAAGCTTGATCTTGACAACGAGTTTATCAAAGGCTGGAAGGACGGATTGATCTCAGGTAGAGAAATTTATTATGTTGGCGTACTTAATGCAGAGCCATATGCCGAAAGAGTTAATCCTATATGTTTCTCTTACGACAAAAGTCCAGACTTGGAGTTTATTGAGGATGGATCATGGTGCTGCAGAAAGATGCGTATGCCTATAACTGAAGTATATGATAGATATTACGACAAGCTTGAAGAGAAGGATCTTGATAAGCTTGAAGAGATGATTGGTTCTACTCCTGGTAGAAACCTTGGAGACAGAAGCCCTGTTGATATGGGTATACAATTACGTATATACGATAACCCAATATTCGAAGGATCAGGTAAATCACTTGTAAATGTATGGCATTGCTGCTGGAAGTCTTTCAAGAAGATCTTCTATGTAACTACTACAGATGAAGCAGGACAGCCTTAGATTAATATAGTTGATGAGACATATCAGCCTGTTGGTAATGAGGTTAGTATTGAACCAGATTGGATTATAGAAGTATGGGAAGGATATAGAGCTGGTAGTGACTTGTACTTTGGTATACAGCCTATTGAATATCAGCACGTAAGTATCGATAATCCTAATAGCCAGAAGCTTCCTTATTGTGGTGCTATTTATAGTAATACGAATAGTAAGCCTAGATCATTGGTTAGTATTCTTAAGCCATTACAGTATATGTATATTGTATTGTGGTACAGACTTGAGTTAGCTATTGCTAGAGATAAAGGTAAGGTCATCAATATGGATATTACACAAATTCCTAAATCGATGGGAATAAGCCCTGCTAAGTGGATGCATTACTTGTCTAGCGTTGGTGTTAACTTCATTAACCCATATGAAGAAGGATGGGCGATCCCGGGCCGTGAAGGTGGCAAGCCTGCTTAGTTTAACCAGATGACATCGCTTGATCTTACAATGTCTAATGTCATAGCTGAATATATCCAGCTGATGGATAAGATAGAAGAACTTGCTGGAACAATATCTGGTATTACGGCGCAGCGTGAAGGAGCTGTAAGCTCATCAGAGATGGTAGGTAATGTAGAAAGATCTGTAGTACAGAGTTCTCATATCACAGAGCCATTGTTCTGGGTTCACAACCAGTGTAAGCGAAGAGTGCTTAATATGCTTCTCAATACAGCTAAGGGTGCATGGGAAGAGACAGGTAAGAAGAAACTTCAGTATATCTTTGATAATGGAGAAAGGGCATTCTTGGATATTACTCCTAAGTTCTACTACGAAGACATGGATGTATTCGTAAGTGATACATCTAAGGATCTTGAGAACATACAGAAACTTCAACAGCTTATACAGCCAGCTATGCAGAATGGTGCTAGCTTACTTGAGGCAGCAGAGGTTCTTACAAACGATAACTTCAATATCATCAAGCAGAAGCTTAAGGATATGCAGACTAGATAGGAGCAGATGCAGCAACAGCAGCAGGAGGCAGAGGCTCAGCAGCAACAGCAGTTACAGCAGATGCAGAATGAAGCTAAGCAGCAGGAGCTTATGTTACAGGAAGCTTAGATGGATCTTCAGAGATATCAGATTGATCAAGATAATCAGACTAAGATAGCTGTAGCACAGATTAATGCTTATCGTGGAACAGAGGAATTAGATCAGGATCAAAACGGAATCCCAGATCCAATCGAAATCGGAAAACAAGCTATCGAGCAGTAGAAGATTAATCAGGAGGCTTATAATAAGCGTTATGAAGCTAAGCAGAAGCGCGAGATAGAAGACTAGAAGATCTAGCTTGAGAAGGATAAGATGAAGCATGAAACAGAGCTGTAGAAGGCTAAGGATGATGCTGCTTATGAACGCGAGAAACTTAAGGCTCGCACGGCCCTTAAGAATAAAACGGTTGGCGAGAAGTAATGAAGTTTGATAACAAGACATTTTAGCAGAAGTATGAAGCGTGGAAGAATGGCGCTGATTACTGGAAAGATATTAGAGGAATCAACTTGGGTGGAGACACCCAGGCTGAGGAACCTAGTACAGAGGAGCAGTAGCAGATTGATTAGAGTGTATAGTCTATACTTAATGCTTATAATGAAGGTAAAGATGTTAATATAGCTGAAGATATTATTAAACCATTACCTTTTGATACTCCATTAAATGAAGAACACCCAATACTGCACAAATATAAAGGAGGTAAGAATGATTCTATTAATACTTTTGTTAACAGAATGGGCCCTCTTGTAGGACAATAGCTAAATAGATACGGATATGGCGATACTGCATTTTACAATGTAATGCGTTAGCTTGCATACGAATCAAACTACGGAAGGTCAAGAGTAGCTAGACAATAGCATAATTATGGCGGAGTAGGATGGAACGGTAAGACTTATACCACATATAAGAGTGACGCAGATTTTGTTAAGGACTATGTAAGACTTATGCATAATAGGTACGGAGCTGCACTTAGGGCTAAATCTACATAGGATTATGCTAGGGCTCTCAAACAGAAGGGATATTACACAGATTCTCTAGAGAATTATTCTAGAAACCTTCGAGGAATGGATAGTTTAGTAAAGGCGGCTCATTACCACAGGAATGCACATAAAGATGCTTACAATTATAATGTTAAGCTTAACGATCTTGTATAGGATTATGAAGACGCAAAGAATACTAGCCCTATAATTATTAATTCTCCTTCTACTAAACAACCTAAAACTATTAGAATAGATGTTCCGACAACATTGATTGGTCCTACTTAGGAAGAGATTAAGGCTTAGCAATAGCGTGATCTTGATATGTATAAACAGTAGATGTATAATAATATAACTTAGCCTTCACTTCCGAACATACTTAATCTACTTCCTTAGAATAACTTTGGTAAAGATTCTTATGGCTAGAAGTTCTGGTGGAGAAAAGGTAACAATCTTAAACTGATGTAATTATGACACAGATGGAAAGTCCTAAGCGAAAGATGCAGAAGAAGAATGACTATCAGCGTCATAAACTCTTTCGTAAGATTAAACGTAGAAGAAAAGCGTAGGCTGAGGCAGAGTAGTAGATAGCTGTAAAATAGCTTAGAAAGAAACTTAAGATTCCTAAGTTTGGTAGCGGTAAAGGAATAAAATCTGACACAGGCGCCCCTTTGGAAGTTAAAGACGGAATGCTTTATTACAAAGAAACTGGAGATCCATTTTATAGTTACGGGTTACAGTTGCCTGAAGTTGAAATTGTCGGAGATAAGTCAAAAATTAATCCATGGGCTGCTGCTGGTAGGCACAATACGTCTTCATATTGGGATGCTAACGGTGTTGTTCATGGTTTTGGCAAATCAGTAGAAGCTGCAATAAAATATCCAGCAATGATTGCAGAGCAAAACGGATACGATACATCTGGATATTACGACAATGTCAATAAGATCGGGAAAGCTATAACGGTTTTATCGCCGACTAGATGGATTGGAACTTTGCGTGGAACAGGAATGCCATGGGAAGAGAGTAATTAGGGGCTTTATGGTGGTTATGGAGAAACTGGAAGAGCAGCAGATTAGTTGTTTGACATAATAATAGGATCTAAGATTAGCGAAAAGCTTTCTGATAAAATTTAGAGCACCAAGGAGCTGTTGGAATTATCAAAAGAAAATCATAATCCATTCAATAATGCTTTCACAAGATCTGTATTATACAGTTATCTTCCTCCTGCTTCTTATTCTGCAAGAAAACTTGTTGCTCCAGCTCTTGCGTGGCCATATTATGTTTTAAAAGGTAGCGCACCAGATATCAATAAGGCGTTTTGGACTTAGAATAATTTTGCTGGCAAAGCTCTTAAAGGTGTTTTTGAAAAAGCGTACAATGTAGATGGAGATATTGCTTTGTAGGCAAGAGCTAATGCTTATAGGAGATATTTGAAATTGCCTCAATCTGGAGATTATAAATTTACATAGTCTGCAGCTGATGGAACAAAATTAACTAATATAGATGCTTTAAAACAATTAAAAGGAAAAGGCTATGGTGGTAATGCTAGGGATATAGAAGTAGTTAATGCAGGAACACCATTAGTTGATAAAGACTTTATTACTAGTGCCGGTGGAAACGTGTCTGTTTCAACTAAATTATTAAATAAAAAGCCAATAGAAGGTATTATAAAAGTAAACGATACTTGGGATTTAATGCCTGGATAGAGAATAAATAAAAAGATATCTAATTTATTTAATGAGCACAGAACTAAGTCTATAAATAAATTTGGTACAAGATTAAAATCCAAATCAAAAGACTTTATCGGATATAGAAATTAGGGCTTATTTGATAGAATGGATTACCCAGACTGGATGACAATAAGTCAAAAAATTAAGTTATCAAATATCATAGATAAAGGTGGCGCTACTAGAACGGCTACAAACAATAGCGGATTAAGAGGAGTGCTTGGTAGGTCTGGAATAAAGCTTGGAAATTATTTATAGAATTTCAATTACAAAAATACAGACATTTATAATTATCTGAATAATTTAGAGGTTGGTAAATATATTGGAGCAGAGCCATTTGATATACAATACGATCTTCCGTTTCATATTTAGAATCACAAAATAAACATTGGCCTTGGAAGAACACCTACGCCATTAGAAAATAAAATGTATCCATAGCTTTTGCAATTTCATAACTCCGGTAAAGATATCAACATAAAACCATCTAAGCGCGGAACATTTACTAAAGCGGCTAAATAGCACGGTATGAGTGTTTAGAGTTTCGCTAATAAAGTTTTAAGGAATCCAAGTAAGTATAGTGCAGCTATGAGAAAGAAAGCAAACTTTGCGCGCAATGCATCAAAGTGGAAACATTAAGCATTACACGGGTTCGATTCCCGTGTAGCGTACAACAATTAAAAAATATTAACTTAGTTATAATTTAAATTATGGCAAGAAAGAAGAAAAATCCATTAGGTGATTTTGAAGACGCTTTGAGCTCTCTCGGGTTCGGTGGCCAGGAAGGTGGCGACAGCGTTACAGACATCGATAACCAGGATGTGGTTAATCAGGTGTTAGACGACCCTAATGATGATGTTGAAAATTTAGACAATCCAGATGACGATAAGTCTTCTGAGGATAATAAAGATAATAAGAATGTAACTGGTGATCCTAATGCTCACGATTATGAGACAGAGGTTCCAGATAATATTTTAAATAATAATACGTCCGACACAACTACAGTTGACAACGAATAGGATAACGACAATGATGATAATGATCAGCAGACTGACACCGACGTCGTAGACCCTGGAGAAGCAGAATAGATTGGTGCTTTCTTTGACGCATTTGCTGAAGCTAATGGTTGGAGTGTTGATGCAGACGAGAAACCTAAGTCAGTCGAGGATCTCGTAGAGTACATCAAAGATGTCGTAGATGAGAATTCAACCCCACAGTACGCCGATGATCGTATTGCTAAACTTGATCAGTACGTAAAGAATGGTGGTAGATTTGAAGACTTCTATCAGACACAACAGAAATCTATGTCTTATGATAGTATAGATTTGGAGGACGAATCTAATCAGAAAGCAGCTGTTCGTGAGTTCTATAAATTACAAGGAATGAACGACGAACAGATTAGTCGCAAGATTGAGCGCTATGAAGATGCTGATATGCTGGAAGACGAAGCAGCTGATGCTGTTAACTATCTTAAGGCGTACGAGCAGCAACAGCAGGAATATATGGCTCAGCAATAGGAAGCTCAAAGACAAGAATAGGAGCAGCAAGCTGCATAGTTCATGAATGACCTTACATCTAGTATTAATGGTCTTACTAATATTAGAGGTATTAATATCCCAAAGGAGGATAGAAAAGCGTTGTTCGATTATATCACAAGAACTGATGCAGATGGCTTAACAGAGTATCAGAAGGCTTTTAATAATAACCTTGTTAACAATTTGATAGAATCAGCCTACTTTACAATGAAGGGTGATGCTCTACTGGGCGAAGCACAGCGCAATGGTCAGACATCTGCTGCGAGTAAACTTAGACAAATGCTCAAACATCAAACAAAAAATCATACATCATACAATGTTGGGCATGAAAAACAACCTCAGGCATGGGATATCGCGTCAAAATACCTATGATGAGACAATTAATATATTATGAATAATTCAAGTTCTTTATTAAATAATCTTCAGCTCTACCGTGGTAAGCGTTTTGCTGACTTGGTAGACGAAAACATGATTGCTAATGCAATGCTTACAAAGCCTCATGAGGTAGCAGGCTTGTTGTCATTGGTTTTTGGTACAAAGGATGATGGTATTTCAACTACCATCGATTTGTTAACTGGTGGTCTTGGTTCAACCATGACTATCGAAAACAGAGAGTATGAGTGGTCTGTAATGATTGATGCTGACCACGCTGTTAATATCCGCTACGCTAAGTGGAATGGCAAGGAGATTACTCCTAAGTCAATTACAGACGGTTTGACACCAGGTATTAATAATACTCCTATTTATCTTGGCCTTGAAGAGAAGTGGTTCGGTAGGTTCTATAGCGCATAACCTGTGCCGCCTTTTATAGTAATATAAATTGAAAAATCCAGAGAATTGCTGGAAACTCCTAAAGAATTTTATACCCTAGAGTTATAAATAAAATTATAGATATATGAATAATATAGAAAATGGACAATCAGCAGCCGAGCAAGGCTACTAGATGAAAGACATACCGGGATGGGAAGGTCTTTACGCATGTACAACACATGGCGATATTTGGTCATACAGAAGTGATAAGTTTTTATCGCCAAGTAAAAATAAAAAAGGTTATCTGCACGTCACTTTTACTAAAGATGGCAAAAGATATGACTATAGAGTTAATAGACTTATAGCTATGACATTCTTAGATAACCCAAATAATTTACCACAAGTAAACCATATAGATGGAAACAAATTGAATAATTATCTATCTAATCTAGAATGGTGTACACCAGAATATAATATACAACACGGAAAGGAACACGGATTGTTTAAGGGACATTGCTTTAATCCTCCGATACATACAAAAGATGGTCCGCAAGTTGCATATGTATTTACTAATGTTTATAATGGAGCACAGTTCACCATATATGGTTTTAAAGCTTTGAGAAAGCAATTTAGAATAAGTGGTTATACTTATGGTTTAATTCAAAAACATGCGAACACAGGAGACTATATTAAAGTAGGATTGCTTAAAGGTCTTCGCGTTGACAAAGTAGACTTGAAGGTTCATCGACTAACCGCTAACCACGGTGTAGGGTCAAGTGACCCGAAGTACTGGAAACCCTTTCTTTAGGGTTGTGATATAGTCAATTCTTCATCGAAAGATGAAGCTGCTAGCGAGAATGCCATAGCTAGCGATTCGGAATTAACGACTCCGAGTGAATAAAAAGCCAGGCGCTATTTTGGCATTTGACAACGTAAACTTCCAGGTACGTGTAAACGGTACTCCATATCAGGATGGTAGCACATGGGTATATGAGTGCTACGTAGCAGAAGGCTTCCAGGGTTCTTATATTCCTTGTGAGTATTTGCTCCCAGGTCGTCAGGTAGACCGTATCGGTTCTGCATACGAGGAGTACAGTGATGAGGCAGATATCATCAACTATCAGACTCCATTTAAGATGCGTAATAGCTTGATGACTATGCGTCTTACTTACGATATCACTGGTGATGCTTACTCTACAGTATTAGCTATCGCTTTGACTGATCCTGAGACAGGTAAGAAGTCTTATTTGTGGTCTGACTATCAGTATTGGAAGGCTCTTCGTGAGTGGAAGAAGAGAGAGGAGAAGCAGTTGCTGTTCGCTCACTCTAATCGTAATGCAGATGGTACTTACAATTTGAAGGGTACTAATGGTCGTTTCGTTCCAATCTCTGCAGGTTTGTTTGAGCAGATTGCTCCAGCTAACGTACGTTACTACACAAAGCTGACTACAGAGTTGTTCGAGGATTACTTGTTCGATCTCTGCTACAATATCATTGGTACTAATGAGCGTAAGTTCGTTGCTTTGACTGGTGAGATGGGTATCCGTGAGTTCGACCGTATCTTGAAGGAGAAGGCAGCTAGCTTCAATATGATTGATACACACTTTATTACAGGTTCTGGTCAGGATCTGAAGTTGGGTGGTCAGTTTACAACTTACACTATGACTAATGGTATCGAGTTAACAGTTAAGCGTTGTGCTATGTTTGATAACATGGAGATGTTCCGTCAGCTTCACCCATTGACAGGTAAGCCATTGATGTCTTACACATTCTTGTTCGTTGACCTTGGTCGTCGTGATGGTCAGGCTAACATCGTTAAGGTATGTCGTAAGGGTCGTGAGTTCGTACAGTGGTGTACTGGTGGTTCTGTATTGCCAAATGGTTATGCAAACAACATCAACACTATGCGTTCTAACAGCCGTGATGGTTACCAGGTACACTTCCTTGGTGAAGAGGGTATCATGTTGAGAAACCCATTGTCATGCGGTATCTTGTACTGTGATGCTGAAGACCAGGAGTCTATTGCAGTTGAAAACAGAGCAGCAGAGCTCTAATTAATTAAATAATATACAATGTTCAACCCCGTGGATTCCAATAATCTTCCGTGGGATTTAGCTATTCGGCAACGGGCGCGCTACGCGATAAAAGACGGGTAGCACACGGGAGCTTGGCATTGCAACAACTAATTGAAAAATTATGGTAGTTGAATTAAAGATCAGAAAGAAAAATCCCTGGGCTGGATTGTTAAAGTATAAACATTGCTTTGATTACATTGCACCTTACTTTACCAGATCTGGGTCGATATACACAGGTTTAACACCTGAGGACGAAAAGAAATTTGAAAAGGAGCTTGGTTATCCAGAAGGCCATCTCGCTAAGAATTCACCATTCTGGAATACATTCTGTGTCAAGGTTGGCTCTAAGAGTACAATTCTCGACGACTCATTCCCACGATAGGCTATGATTATTAAGTTCCTTGAGGGACATAAGAGAGTAGCTACATCACTTGATAAACTCAATGCTGGTAAGGATTACCTGCTTATTAATAGACAGGCTGAAGCTATTGAGAAGAATAAGATTAACAAGCTTCGTAGAGATGCTATTATTGCTTTTGGCAAGCTTTCTCTTGAGGAGATGCGTAAGTGTCTTAGACTGTTCGGTGTTAGCGCTGATACAATGTCTAATGAGCTTGTAGAGTCTACATTGTTCTCATTGGTTGATAAGTAGCCACAGAACTTCTTTACTAAGTGGGTTAACAATAAGACAAAGGAAACAGAGTTCTTGATCGAGAGTGCTATTGCCAAGGGTATTATCCGTAAGGATAGAACACAGTACTATTATGGTTCTGAGATGCTTGCAGACTCATTGCAGGATTGTATTGCATACTTGGACGCAAAGAAGAATCAAGACTTAAAGATCTCGATCATTAATCAGGTTGAGAATAAATAATAAACTAACGACGTATGACGCACAGTGATATTTATACTAAGTTTATGATTGAATATGACAAGGCAAATATAACTTCGTCATATCCGTCGCTAACTGAATATGAAATTGCAACAATATTAGATAAAGCGTACTTAGCTTTAATAGCTCAAAAATTAACAGGGAACAATCCAAGAAGATCTGCTTTTGAATCTGATGTTAAAGCAATTGAAGATTTAAGACCGCTAATAAAACAAGCTTCATTACATGGAGAACATAGTGATGTTGTTACAAATGAATATATTTATTCATTAAACATACAAGACTATCTATATTATATTTCTAGCACAATATCATTAAATGCTAATAATAGTTCTATAGATAATCAGAAACATATAATTCAGTCTGTTAGCCTTATCTCTCATGAAAATGCAAATAAATTTAAGTCCACGTCAACAAATTTACCTTGGGTTAAGAATCCGGTATGTTACATAGACAATAAGATTGTACACGTTTTAATTGATCCGTACGATGTTAAAAATAACAGCGGTGATATGGTGTTAGATGTAACATATATAAAGACTCCTAACAAGTTTGTAAAAGGCACAAGTTTAGTTGATTTTGGAGATACAGAATTAGAGATAAATGATGCTATGGCTGAAGAACTTGTTAATTTAGCAATTATAATGTCTACTGAGATTGCAGAATCCAGTAGATTATCTACTAAAATAAATACTAGACCACTAGAATCATGACGCAAGAACAAACTAGAAAGCTTGGTATTGAGTTTGAAAGAAGGATAACAGAAATGTATCCACAGTTCGCAATAGAAAACAAACTTGATACCGATACAATATATTCTTTTTTAAGTGAGTATCAATCCTAGTATGTAAAGACTTTATATGTAGCCGAAGGTTAGACACAAAGTGGTACTAGGCAAGATAATAAAATTCACGACATATTGTCTAATCTTATTAGACATGAAGATATCAAACCTTCAAATGAAGTAGATAACTGCTAGTTAGAGTTTGATCTACCTGCAGATTATTCTATGTATATTACTTCATATAGTGTCGTAGATAGAACTTATAAAAGTAACAAAACCTTAGATACGCCTGTATATCTTGACAATGTAAACGTTAAGCAAGATTTGGCTGTTAGGTTTTTAGATGTAGCCTATAACTAGAAAGGGGTTCTGTAGAAGCCATTGGTAGTATTAGATTAGAATAATCAAAATACAACAATCAGACTCATACACGATACTTATACGCATATATCTAGTATAAATCTTACATACTATTGTTACCCATACGCATTCAATGTGATGAAGTTTAATGATTAGGATAAATCAACTGGAGCTGTACATAGTTATTGTGAATTACCTTATAGCTGCTTTGAAGACATAGTTTCAGGAGCTGTAGATATGTATATAACATAGTACAAATTCAGATTATAGCTTGGAGGTAAACAGCAATAGTAGAAACCACAACAAGAATAGGAGGATAAGTAATGAGATATATAGATATATTGGTAGGTCTCGAAAGAGAAATTAATAAGTTTGACGACCCAGTACAGAAGCCTTCTACAGATGAATCATTATTCTGGCTTAATTAGGCTGTAGCCAAGTTTGTTAAAACTAGGTTTAATGGAGATATCGTTCACGGTACGTCATACGAACAGAATGAGAAGCGTAGAAACGATTTAATTAAGCTGTATCAAACAATTGTCTATCAAAGTGACAATATGTAGGTAGACGAATCAGAACCGTCTTATACCTCATACTATGCGCAATATCCTAATGATTTTATGTTCGCTCTTAACGAAGATGTTGTTATATCTGATTTGCAAAACCACAATAAGATTAACACTTGTATGTTTGAGTGTACTTAGGATAGTTTTATGTATAGAGTCAATAATAGTTTAACTGACTTCCATTATAGATACCACAGAGCTAGACCATTAAGAGTTCGTGTTAATGATGGTTGTAAACTATTAACTGATAAATAGTACAAAATATATAAATATTCTTTAGGTTATTTGCGCAAGCCTAAAGAGATAACCCTCGAAAAACCATATGATGAGTACAATGATTTCGAGGATATTATAATGCCTGAGATAATTAAAATAGCAGCACAAATGTATCTTGAAAACAAGAAAGACGAAAGATACCGCACTATTACTCAGGAAGTTAGTACTCAAGAATAAGATAAGAATAATTTTAACGTGGAAAACCCAGCTGGTTAGGTCCAGTGTAACTAATTAGGGTGAGTAGAAAAAATTAATATATTATGATTACATATGTAAATACCGTATTGGTATCAAATAAGGGTGGTGATACACTCGCTACAAAGGAAGAGCTTACAGGCAAGCAGAAGAAGGGTGATCTTAAAGAGTTGGTTGGTAAGTTCGTATTTATGAATTGCGATCCAGCTGCTCAGGATGGCTCAAACATTGAGGATATTTATGCAGTTGATGAGAACTGCGATAGATTTAAGATTGGTGTTGTAACTAGTGATAGTTTCCAGAAGGCTGACAAGATGGGTAATGTAACATACATTCCTGTTGTTAAGTGGTCTAATATCATCAATGCAGCAGATATTAAGTCTATTACAAAGCTCGATTATAAGGAGGATACAGAGGATACAATCTCAATTGATTTCTCTACAATTCCTGCAGAGACTTTGGATATTCTTTAGGCAGGTGGTTGTCCTGTAGTACTTCGCCTTACTTTCAAGGATATGCCTATGCGTTATCGTAAGTGGACTGAGTCTTACAGTTATGTAACAATGCCTGGTGATGGTATTCAGAATATTATGCAGGGCCTTGTTAAGGATATCGTACGTGCTTCAAAGCGTCAGCGTGTATACGCTAAGATTGATGGCACTAAGCTCGTGCTTGAGGCAATGAAGTATGACGATGATGAGCAGGCTGTAACAGAGAATGTTTATGCAAAGGTTCGCTTTGATGCAAATGCTTATTGGATGAATCCACAGGCTCCAGGTTGGGCAGCTAATAACAAGTATGATCTTGGTGTTAAGTTTGTTAAGAAGGAGGGTGTAACTTATCCTGCATCAGCAAAGCTTGTACGTGATCGCGAGCGTTCAGCATTTGACTATCAGGGTGTACTTCATCGTTGCTGCTGGTATGATCCACAGCCTAATATGGTTACAAATATTGATAACCATTACGGTGGTATTACTATCGAGTTCGAGAACCAGTATCGTACAGCTGACGATCTCTGGCGTAGAACAAAGCAGACAGTAGAAATCTATGCTTCTAACAATGGTACCGAGATTGGTGCTGCAGAGATCGGTGGTGGTCTCTTGGCTAAGTTGGGCAAGATGGTTGCTACTCGTCAGAACATCGCTAACCCAGTTAGCAATTCAACTGCGTACGACGGTACAAAGTATTAATTTAAATACCGGGGTGGGGTTCTTGCCCTATCTCGGTTTTTTGTTTTTAAACATATTATAATATGCAAAAGATTAGAATTGGAAACGATATTAGATTAAATCTAACTCTTCGTGGTCCTAGAACATACGATTAGGCTAGTATTAAGAAATTAGCTTGTTATTTAATAAATACATCTGTAGCGGATTTTTATACTGGTGAGACATGTTGTAACGATCCACATATGTATGGTCATCCTTGCTTTAATAGATGTGGTTGCCCTTCATATCATGTAGAGCCATGCTGTGGTAGGCCATATCATCACGATTGTAGATTAAGTGGTAGAGGATGCAATCCTTGTGCAGGAGCTCCTTGTATTCCACCTGCATATTGCAAGCCGTTTGATAGAGTACTTGCTGGCTATAATGATAAGTTCTGCTATACAGCATATTCTAAGGTTCTTCCTAAGGCTAACAGTATTCAGTGCTACTTCCCTGCTAAGGATCAGCTTTTCTGTGGAGTATATAAACTTGTAGTTGTAGCAGAGATGTACGAACCAGGTTGGGGTAAGACAGATCTCCATACATACACAATGGATTACGGTGAAGTACTTATGCTTGTAAATGACAATACTGGAGCAAGTGGCGATATTACTCTTGATGTAGATAAGGATGATATTCTTAATAAGAATATTATTGACATAAGAGTAAAGACTCACGACTTGTATTTGTATGGTGGTAATCAGATTAGACTTGGTGAGCAGGATAAGAAAGACCATTATTACATCATAGAGGTAGAGCTTGAAAATGGCTCTGTACTTGAATACACTCCTGGAAATTGGCCTTATGAGAAGCTTCAGTTTGTTGCTACAAAGTCTAGTGTTATATCAATCGAGGAAGAGACTGGTATAATTAGAGCTATTAATCAGGAGAATACAAACAGTACTTACGTAACTGTAAAAGCTAAGAACAACGATATTACAACCGGATTTAATGTAACTGTAGTTGGTGGAGATTATGATTATATTGGCTATCTCCCAGTTAGACCATTTGCTGCTAATGTTGAAGATGATACAGAAGTAGGATTTGATAGAACCGATCAGTCATACGAAGACAAGAGCCAGGAGCATTATACAGCTACAGGTGTAGAGGCTGTTAATACAGACGATCTTAAGAGAGTTGATGATCTTACAAAGCCTGTACAGGTAGAGAATACAAGAGATGGACAGTATCTTTGGATTGTTACACGTAGGCCTATTGCTTATGCTGCAAACATCACAGATAATGGTGCAACAGATCTTAACTCAGCTATATATGTACCTCTCACAAAGTATCAGTAGAAGTTGAATGATAGCAAGTATTATTATTGCTGTCCTAACCCAATGAGTGCTAATACTAAGTCTGGTGGTGATATTTTCTATATTAAACTTGAAGCTTAATAATTATGGAAGCAAAGAAAGAAGATATTAAAATATATGGTAAGCTTGTAAATGTTACCACAGAGAATGTTGTAGCTGATGCTGAGCAAATCTGGGACTCTTATTATAGAAAGAACCAGACAGCTGTAAACAGATCTATGCGCGATGACTTTACAAAGTTTGCCAAGAATCCTACATTTGAATCTGCCGTATTTACAGGAGACTCTACATTCCAAGGCAATATGGCTGTAGAGAAATCTCTTTCTGTAAAAGGCTCTTCAACATTCTAGGATTAGGCTACATTTAACGGTACTATTAGAGCTCATGGAACCCCTAATGGATTAGTTGTAGACCATAAGATTATTACAAATGATATTGAGGTTATGGGTACATTCCAGGCACTTAATATTGACACAAATAACCTTGTAGTTCATAACTTGTTAAAGGTAGAGAATGGTGGCTCATTCAGAGTTGATGGAGATACAATCCTTAACAATCTTTCAGTTAGCGGTACTCTTGATGTTCCTAATGCTACTACAGCTAAATATGGAAGCGTTAGACTTGCTACATCACCATCAGGTTAGGCTAGTACAGACGTACTTACAGTTGGCCTTGTAAAGAATATGTTGCAGTATGTTCTCCCTGTATCATCTGAGAACAATATACTTATCTACAGTAATGGCAAATGGATTACATCTGCTATCGACTAGGTTATTAATAGCAATACAACTATTAATGAACATATCAAAAGTATTACTCAGAATACATCTTACACAAAGAATGAGGTATATACAAAGAATTAGACATATAGCAAGGCAGAAGTAACATAGCTGTTGCAGGATCTTAAAGAATCAATTCTTAGAGAATACAAAAATAGTTGTTTGTGGGAGGCTAGTGGAACAGAATTTATTATTCCTAAGGATAGTAAGAAGATTAAGGTTAATGCAGCTTATAAAAACTTAGCATCTTAATAGAGGAGGTATTTATGGAAGAATCAAGTTATAAACATAATTATGAATACCTCTCTATTGAAGAGGCGGAATCCATTATAGGTGGAACGTTTGTACAAGGAACTACAAATATTGGAGGAGAGCTTGCAACTAAGGCTGATATTGATGGTTTGCTTGCCACTGCCAACAAAAGGCTAACTTCTATTGTTCCATCTACTGAAGTTGATAATGAGTTTATATGTTTCTTTGAATGCGAAGATATTGAAACATTTCCAGATGAATGGACATATGTATTTCATTATGACGTAAGCAGTACTTCTGGTAGCTCTAGTACACCAACTTCATGGACTAAATAGTATAATGTTGATGGTCAATAGATTAATAACAATTTAGTACTTAATGGTGTAACTTCTTACAAAATTAAAACAGGTTCGCTTGGTACAGTTTAGCGTGAAAATGTTTCATATTCAGGTTAGGTAGGAAGTCCGTCTGGATATAATTATAGCGAACAAGAAGCAACTGGTAGTGGTCATCTTACATAGGATGGTTCAGGTAAATAGCTTTAGTGGTCATATACTCAAAATGCAAATGTTAAAGTTTGGAATATTTCTGCTGATAAGACATCTTTAAGTTTCCCTGCTAATGGAGGAACACGTAGTGTACAGATAACAACTTGGTATACTTGGTAGTATAATAACAATAATAATCAGAAGTTTGACCAGAATACAACAACTGAAAATATAACAGCAGAAGCTAATACGTTACAATAGTAGAAAACATGGACTAAGGTTATAACTAAAAATAATAAGTCTGTTTCTATTTAGTGTACATAGGAAGGTGCGCAGGAATAGTTTCCAGATGATTTACAACATAGATGGATTAGAGTGCAGCCAGAAAACTCATAGATATCTGTTGATGGAGGAACTATAAATGTAACTGGATCTTATGGTTTAACTGGTACTTTTGGAACAGAAAGGAAGGTTGGAGATATAACTGACACTATAGTTGTAGAATCAAATTCAACCTAGGGTCAAAAGAGTGGTAGTAAAACATATCATTACAACAACAATTAGTCTGATACTCCTACGGCAAAAATAACGTGGACACAACCTGGAAGAGCAGAAGAATTCCCAGACGACGAAGCACATAGATGGATTGAAATAACTCCTACAGATGCTGGAAATTTCACAGAAGCTGGTGGCACGATAACTGTTACAGGATCTTATGGCTTAACAGGATCTTTCGGAACGAAGAAAACTGTTGGATAGATCAATGATACAATAACTGTTGAAAGAAATACAACAACATAGACTAAATCTGGTAGCAAAACATATTATTATAACAACACTCCTGGTACAAATCCATCTGCTACAGTAACTTGGACTCAGGATGCACGTAGCGTGATAGCTCCAACTAGCGTTCACGTTACAAATATCATTCTGCAGGTTGGTTAGAATTAGCAGATACAATATGAAGTAACTCCATCTAATGCTGACATTGATACATGTACATATGAAGTAACAAGTGGTTCAGACTATGTTCATATAACAGATGGCGTAGTTTATGCTGATGCTGTTGGAAAGGCAGATTGTAAGATAACTATAAATGGAACAATCGAATCTATATTTTAGGTAAGTGTAACAGATCATAATATAATAGATCTTGATTGCGATGTAATTGCTATACAAAACTGTGGAATAGAAGTTGGACTATACGCTATGAGCCACAATTTGGATACTGGAACAACAAATGTATTATCTTGGCATGGAGATGCATTTGTAGACAAATGTAAAATATACGGTCGTGACGGTTATTGGTCTTTAATAAATTTTGATAAGTTGAGATAGTTTTACGAATCTATAAAGAACGAACAATCTTAGGTTAAGGGAAAAACTGTGGAACAAATGTGTCAGTCACCATACGGTCCTGCAATAGAAATAACATTTTACGATACGTTGGACAAAAGCACATCGCAAGAAGTTTAGCAAGACGAAAAAAGAACATACACAATATTAAGACTTACTAAAAATACTCCATCTGCAAGTATATATTACAACGATAGAGATTATAAAGTTCATATTTCTGGATATGATTTTAAAGAAAACGTTAATTTTAGTGCTATGGTTCATGCGGCTAATAACTACAACACCCTTGTTGATTATTATCTTTTAAATAGAACAATTGTCGCTGAAAATTATTTTTTCGTAGAAGGTAACAAATGGAGTACTACTAATTTATCAGTACCAGAAGATGGTGAATATATATTTAAAGGATACTAGATATTCCCAAAATTTTCAGAAACTGGCGACAGTATTGGTGCAATAACACCTGTTGTTGACGCAGAGTTATTAAATAAAAGCGTCAATGGAGCTACTATTTCTGGGCAGATTAAAATAAACAGTATTAACGGAAAGACCGATATTTCAACAATTAAGGGATATCTTAGTTTTGAGTATAGGCGTAAAAATTCAATAGGCACCATACCTGTTTATGGCGATAGTGAGAATGGATTATATAATTTAACTCGAATAAAAAACTTGCCATACACTTTTGATTTTAAAATAACCAGAGAGGGTAATTATAGTAGTGGATTATTCGTAAATCCTATATATATTGATACTGCAGATGAAGAATTAATAAAAGTTCATGAATTAGAAAAAGGCTCTAGTATAGTAGGAGAAATAAAATAATGGAAGTACTTAGTAAAACTGGACTAGATACGCTCTGGTCTAAAATAAAAGCTAAATTTGCTCTGATATCTGATCTCAATGCATTAACAACAAGAGTTTCTACCTTGGAGGCATCATTAAAATCTTTAACAAAAACAGTTAATAATCTTCCTACGGCAGTAACTAATGACTAGAAGTATCTTCGTAAAGACCAAGATGATTCTACAAGTTATAACATAACAGCAAAGGGTGTTTATAAAGCTAAAACAGCATGAAATTAACATTAAAGAGAATAGCTTTAAAACCAACATATACAATTGGTAAGCTATACATAGACGATAATTATTTCTGTGATACATTAGAGGATACCGTAAGAGATCTTAATAAAGACGGTAAGTTTGATAACGGAGAGAAAAAGATTAAAGGAAAAACTGCTATTCCGTACGGTACGTACGAGATTAAGTGGACGTATTCACCTAGATTTAAGAAATATACACCACAGCTTATGAATGTTCCTTCGTTTGAAGGTATCCGTATACACAATGGAAATTCAAGTGACCACACAGAAGGTTGTTTACTGCTTGGTGAGAATAAAAAGGTTGGAATGGTCCTTAACTCAAAAGCTACCATAGCGAAGTTTTATCCAATTATAAAGGATGCTTGCGCTAAAGGAAAGGTAACAATTGAGATTAAATGAGCAAGATAACAGGAACATGGCGTGAGAAAATTTAGTACACAACCGCATGTCTCGCGTTTTTAAGCGGTCAAGCTCTAACTTGGATATAGTATTTACAATAGGGTGAAATCTCCACAGGAGTACTAGGGTTTGTAGCCCAAACATTAGTTTATTCTGCTAGTATCTATGGAGTATCTATTTATATACAAGGCAAGTTTGGAGAAATGAGAACATATTTAAAAGAATATTTAACAAACAATGAAGCAGCTAATTCAAACAATAAAGAAGAACTACAAGCTGCTGCTTAACGCTGTTTTAGGGCTTCTAATGGCCTTTTGCTTAGCATCTGGTATATTCTACCACAACAAAGCTAATAGGCTCTCAGAGGAGCTTAAAATGGCTAATAATAACATCGAAGCCTATTAGGATGCCTTATATGGTGCCTAGTAGGCTTCTGGTGTTTTAAGACTAGATGTAAAAAAGTTGTCAGAATATAATGACAAACTTGTATAGTAGATAGATTCTATTAGAAAGATACAGAATGTCAAAAAGAACGAAATACAGGTAGCAGCAACTCAAAAGTAGATATTAAACGTTAATAAAAGTAAGGGGGTAGGGGGTGATATTATAACAATTATTAAAGACTCTACTTATAAAGATAGTCTATAGTACAACCCTCTAACTAAAGTATACTATATAATCGGTAAAGATAGTGTTAATATTAAGCTTGATGTATAGAATACATAGTACCTCTACGTTTACAAACATAGAGAATATAAGAATAAGAAGAACTTCTTTAAGAGACTTATAACATTCGATTGGAAGAAGAAGGATGTATACAAGTATAAGATACATAATACGAATGATTTACTTAAAGAAGATAGTATTAAAATAATAGAAGCAATATGAATTACTTTTCACTTAGAACATTAATAGATGATATTCTCCTTATTGTCCGCAATAACAATATAAGTGAAAGTGAGGATCTTTCAAGGGATTAGGTAGCGTCTTGGATAATACAATACAAGACTTATTTACAAAAGAAGAAAGAGGAGCAAGATAAAGAAAATGACGAAAGCGAACCAGATGATTCATTATAGTCAACTGTTGGCCCGATTGAACTTATTGTAGATAAAACAGAAAAGAATGTAGATTGTGAAGATTGCTGCTGTGATATCATTAAGCGTACAAAAGATAAAATATATACAGTAAATAAAAGCGCTGATGATATAGTTAGTGTATGTGACAAGAATGGTTGTGTTATACAGTACATGCATAAGCTTAGAAAGCATTATCATAACTTTAGAAGATACACTTACGCAGAGCCTGTATGCTGGTTTGATGATGGATATATTTACGTAGAAGGGGATGTTGATTCAATAAGCTCTGTATACATTACAGGATATATAGATGAATCTAAAACCGCTGATACCGAAGACGATATAACAATACCAGGCTGGATGATCCCTGACATAAAGAAAGCTATACTTACAAATGAGCTTGCATTTATGATTAAGAGACCTAGTGATGATAGTAACAATTCAACATTAGCTAGTGTAAAACCAAATGGTCCTCAAGATAAGGAAGAATAAAAAGAGTTATACGATCTTAGACATATATAGAGCGTATAATAAAATCAATGAGAACGTCCCATATTTGCGATATAAGAGCATATTGGACGAGTTTAATAAAGTTGTAAAGGATGAGATTTTAGAGCGCTCACAGCTATTTAAAATGCCATATGGATTAGGTAGTATATGTATAGTAAAGTATAAACCAAAGTCATATACACCAAAGTCGTTATCTGTAGATTATAAAACATCTAAAGAAGAAGGTAAGAAGATATATCACCTAAACGAGCATTCTAATGGATATAAATACAGATTATACTGGACAAAGATACCTAAGACATTTTCAAAAAGATATATGTATCAGATACAGTTTGTAAGAGATAATAAAAGGCATCTAGCACAACTTATATTCAATAAACAAGATTATATAAACATAAATGATATTCAAGTATACAAAATGTGAATCTGTTATAGCCAAAATAATGGCTGATGCAGATATGTCTGAAAAGAATATTCGGGTTACAGATATACGTGAATGGATATTCGAAGCTGTTGAAAAAATAGGTGCACCAGTATAGTATGTATAGAAGGAGTCTGGAGATGATTGTGTTCCTATATTTGAGATACATGAGAATCAAATACCTATACCAGACGATCTAGAATCTCTTACATCTGTAGCATATTCTGTAGACGGTACAAATTGGATGTAGGCAAGGAAGGATGAAAGTTCATTTAAACTGAAAGCAAACGCTCATAAGAATCCTAGCTATACTCCGCAATAGCCACCTAGATAGCCTTTAATAACACATAGATCTTAGCTGTTAGGTATCAATGGTTCAACAGCTGTATTAAACGTATTAAACAACAAAAATGTTAATGAGCCAACATATTGGATTAAACCTGGTTGGATAGTATTTAACAAAGACAAGGGGTTTGTAAAACTTTCGTATAAAGCAATTGCTACTGACGAAAGAGGCTATCCTCTTATTCCAGATTTGGCTTCATATCAAGAAGCAATATATTGGTACGTAATGATGAAGCTTAGTTTTCCTAAGTTCTTAAAAGGATAGCTTGGAGGTAAAGTAAGATTCAACTAGAATACTTATTTTTACATGCAGTAGCAGTGGAACTTTTATAGAAACCAGGCATACGCAGAAGCTATGATGCCTAATGAAAGCGAAATGTCTTCAATAAAGAACGAGTGGACAAAGCTTATTCCAGACTGGGATTCTGATGACACGCTGTTTAATAACGTCGGAAAGAGATAGTTAAACTTTAATGATTACTACTATGGCTACTGATAATAATACATTCGTAAATAGCTTTGTAACAGGAATAGATAGTGATAGCTCTTTGGATAGAGTAAAAAATACCAGTTACTTAGAGGCTAAGAATATTAGGGTGCTATCATTCGATTCTACAAACCAACATGGATCAATTAAACCTATAAATGGAATAAAGTAGGTTGGATCAATAAAGGATGAAAAGGTAGAGAGAATATTAGCTACAGGAGCAGTACGAGATAGAGGTGTAATTATATATATATCAGAGAAAAGAAATAAGCCAGAGTTCTGCATATCCTGCTTTGATAATAAAATTGGTCAAGATAGTGATACAGACAACTCTGTAAAAGAGATACAGACTATATCTAACATATTTAGATCAGAACTTATAGATTGGCCTACAGATCGATCAAAGTGGCCTAAGAATGTATCAATCACATTCAAATATGAAGGTGATGATAATATCAAATTATATGTTGCTACAGGATTCAATCCTATAATGGTTTTCAATATAGCGAAATTGTATAGCTATAATAATACATCATTCAACACGGTATAGTCTTATCCGAAGATTATATTTCAGAAACCTAAGTTTGTTAAATATGTAGATGGAACCCTTAAGACATCTTACGTAAGTTACTCGTACTAGATATACAGTAATCATGGAGTATCTACAGATATATCTCCAGCTTGTTAGTCTATACCTGTTATCAATGTACCATCAGATAAAACAGACATATTAGGAATAAAGACTGATTAGTTTGATAAAAAAACTAACTGCGGTGTTTAGATTTTAATTAAACCAGAGACTGATTATTCTTTTCTTAATAGAATAAAGATATATAGAATCTCTGTACAGATTAATGGTTAGCTACCAACAATTGAAGTTATATATGACTCTGCGTACGAACCAAATAGAAACGGAGATTTCTTTGTAAATGATACAGGCCAACAGGCTTTGGACACCATAACAATAGAAGAATACAACAGTATGTCTGGTGTACACATTATTCCAAAGGTTATAGAAAGCAAGGATAATATATTGTTTGCTGCAAACATATAGGAAAGATCAACTTTCATTGATACAGACCTGTTTAAAAAATGGGACGCTAGATCGTTTAGAGCAAATGGACAAGGATAGATAGTTCTGCAGAATACATCCGGAGACCAAAAGGTAACATATAAATGGTCTGAGCTTAATGAGTTGTCTATAAGTAACGGATATATTGAAAGAGACTCTTATAATCCATATAATGACATAAATAAGCAATACTATCTTAGTGACTCATACTGTATATATGACAAAGATAATTTCTACGGAGGAACAGGAGTAAATGTTTCTTGGAGATTTACAGTTACGTATATCCCTATTGATACTTGTAGTACTACTGGATCTAATGAGATTGGAACAATGTGGAATGTCCTTAAGGTTAAGAATACGCAGGATATACCAATTCTTTATTTCATTAACAAAGACGGCCTTTAGAAAGCCGACATTGACATATCTACAGAAGAAGGTAGAATTAATAACTCATGGGTAACAAAGTCTCTTAAACGAAACGAATTGTATAGATATGGTATTATACTATACGACTCTACAGGAAACCCTAGCCCTGTAAAATGGATAGCGGATATTCGTACGCCAAATTTGTATGATAAGTATTTTAATACTTTTATATCACATTATAACAATATGTACGATCTAGCATCAATTCCTCTTGGTGTAGCATTCAATGTTAAAAACTTACCAGAAGGATGTACTGGATACGAAATTGTAAGATGTTAGAGAAGAGAGTAGGATATAGCATCAATAGCATAGGGTGTTATTAGTAAGCCAATAGTTGGATATAGTACACCAGAATGCCATAGACCAGATAGAACTACATACTTCCCTACAGGATTGCTTACAACAGCAATGGTGGCCCAAGGATCAATATTTAAGTATTTTACATAGAATTATAACCCTGCTAACGATGATAAAGATACAGACGCAATAAGAGCTGCTGGTAGAGTATGCGCATCAAATTTTGGTAATACATAGATATTCTAGTTTGTATCAGCTGAAACAACTTATTAGCCAGAATCTATAAAAGTACTTACAAATAACAAAGACTTTAAGTTAGAGCCACTTAGGTATATTTTCGGTCAAAGCGGAAAATTCCAGAAAGAGAAGCATATTGGAAACAAATATTTCATGAGCCCTGGTATTTCAAATACTAACATATATACGAAACCAGATTAGACTAATGATGGCAAATCCTATGAATGGAAGTACTATGTAAATAAGAGTGGTGGTGGATATACTGATTATCAATATAAGTCTTCTCCTTATATTCTAAAAATGCTTACGACGCATTTGAAAACAATGTACTACAAAGCAGATGTGTCAGATAAAATGTGGACATGTTTAAGCCCTGGTAAGATAGGCTAGAATATTAAGTATTACGGATCTGATATGAATAAAATAGATGATAAGGTTTTTGCTTACATAAAGTTGTACGAACAAGGATGTTTGTTAAAAACAAGGACATGTGGAACAACAGATCATTTTATTGATTATGGTCCAAACTTGATAGATAAGCATATTGACAACAATACAAAGCTTGCTGATATTGATGATATACAAATAGCTTCTGAGTTAAAATGGAATGAAGTAATTAAAAGGACATTCCTAGAAAAAGGTTCAAACAAAGATACCATGAATAATGGTAAGTGGTGGCCAATAATAGAATACAATAACCATATAGATTCTGTAGGTAAATACCAATTCTGTAATGCTGTATTCTACGGATGTGATGGAGCTGTTATAGACAGAGGTGATAAAGAAGGAGATGATGACACGACTATCTCATACGATATGATAAATGGTGCAGGTTAGGGCGATGTTATTAATGATGATAATGCGATATATGCATTAAGATTCCCATTTAGTACAGGAGGTAGATGTGCTTTGTTATCAATGAAAAATGATTGTGCAAATATGTTGTTTAACAGCATTATTGGAGCATAGTCTTATTATAAAAATATTGACAACAATCTACAGGAGTTCAATTCTTTCTCAAGCTACTATAAAGTTAACATTAATAGTATTCCTGGAACAGTATTGTGTAATATAAGAAAAACAGTAACTCCATATGATGGATGTACAGAGAAGTCAATAACCTCTAGTACATATAGATCTGACGGATAGTTCTTTACAAAAGCAAATTAGTGGAACGCTGTATTTGATGGAGATACTTATATATCTGTACTTGATTACACATCAATGCATAAAGCTACTTGTAACTTCTTGCTATCGTCTGATTCTAGTTCTAGTAGAGACTACAGTGATTATAGATCACCTTCAATGATGCTTGGATATGCTATACCTGTAGAATCTAATATAAATTGTAGATTTGCATATGGTTACGAATTCTCAAAGAACTCTACAAATGAAGGTGCATCTATGATTTAGATTGAGCCTGCTAACGTAAACAATATGTACACTCAAACTGAGCCGGAATACTTGTTTAATACAACATACGCTGCAGAAAACAATAGTAGAATTCATGCTGCTTTTGACACTACAAATATAGAAGACTTCAATAAGAATGTTGATTATATGTGTAGATATTCTATGTTGAAAGAAGATAATGAGCACATTGATAGTTGGACTAAGTTCTAGAGTTCAAATTACCTTGATGTAGATAGTAAATATGGTAAAATAACAGGTTTGAGAACATATAAGCAATGGCTTGTATTCTGGCAATAGATGGCTACAGGTTTGTTATCTGTTAACGAAAGAGCTATAACTGATAGCACAAATGGCACATAGCTAATACTTGGTACTGGTGGAGTGCTTAGCAGATACGATTACCTTGATCAAACAGCAGGTATGCATAATGATGAATTATGTGACGCTTAGTCTAGTTCTATATTATATTGGTTTGATCACCATAACTAGGAGATTAGATCATTTGATGGATAGGGCGTATATCCTTTAAGTAAGGGATCACAAGCTTAGAATATATTATACAAGTATTAGAACAAAGATTCAGATCCGACATTGTTCTTTGATAATAGAAACAACGAGGTTATATGTAAGGTAATTGGAGAAGATTCGTTTGTGTATAATGAAGCAGCAAAAGCATTCCCTTCAATTTATACAATACCGTTTGACGGAGCTATATAGTTTAGTAATAAAACTCTGCTAGTTAAGAATATAAACGGAGACATAAAAATTGCATAGTGGGATGCAGATAATAAGTACACAACATCTTGGGAAGAGAAGATATTACCTACTTATATTAAGTATGTTGTGAATAGTATTCCTACATCAACTAAAGTGTTTGATAACCAAGAAATAATTACACCTCAAGACGAATTCTAGTATATTGATATATAGGACGATAAAAAAGATAGAGATTCTTATTTCGGATTATCTAAAGAGTATAAATGGTCTACTGATTCTGGAATGAAATCGGAAGATGATCTGCATGGAAAGATAACTATAAGAGAGCATAATTATAAGTATGCTATTCCTAGAGACAATAGAGCTAATGCATATGGCTCAAGAATGAGGGGTAAATATCTTGTATGCGAAATGTAGGATAACAAACCTAATACAAATGTTGCTATATAGTATATACTAACTAAATTTAGAGCATCATGGATTTAAGATAGAGAAAAAGAATAAATAATATTCCTAAGTTTAATTCAGGTACTGGCTCATTATCTGATTCTATAAATGGAATTGGTGGAGATATAACTGGTCTTAATTAGTATAAGACAAATATAACTTCAATTCCAACATAGGCTGATATAAACAATATGAGAGGTCCTGGAAAGATAAATATTGGTTTTGGCCCTATTGCTGGATAGATTGTAAAACAAGTCGGACCAACAATGGTAAACACAATTGGTGGAGCATTTGACTAGAGCTCTAAATTTACTGATAGTACATCAAAGTCTCTTGGATAGTTTAGTGATTTAGCTTCAAAAATACCAGGACCATACGGATAGGCTATAGGAGGAGTATTTAAACTTGCTTCAAATTATTCAGGAATGGCGAACTATAGTCACAGTAGTTCAGAGATGATGAACTAGGCAGGAACTACTGAAAGTTCAATAAACGGAATAGGATACACAAGATAGAATGTAGCAGACACAAAAGCTGCTTATGATGATGTATCTAAGACTGGCTTGAATAATACTGTATCAAGTACTGCCACAGGAGCTACAACAGGTGCTGCTATAGGCTCAATTATTCCTGGTTTAGGAACAATTGCCGGAGGACTCATTGGAGGCATTATAGGAGGAATAGGAAGCTTATTTGGAGCCAGAAGAGCTAGAAGAAGATAGAATAGAATTGGAAAGAATGCTATAATACAGACAGATGTTATAAATTCTGCTAATATGGCTTCAGCTGACACTGTTGGATTAGAAAATAATTATTACGCAAATAATTATAACACAACTGGTGGAGTTCTATATGCTAATAGGGGAAAGGATTTAAAATTAAGAAAACGAATTAATAGAGCTAAGGTATGATAAAATAGAAAGTGTGGACTCCTAATGGTTATTAGGCTGGTCCAACTAATAGTATGGTAGGTAAAGGTGAGTCTATTATAGACTACACTAATGGTACCGGTACACTTGTAACTAAGGGAAAGGTTGGTGTAGATAATCAGCCTAGCTCTGTTAGACAAGACGATAGAAATGTAATAGCTGGGAATGATATAGATTGGACTAACGGTATGAAGTTCTCGCAATAGATAGCGCCACTTACAGCTAGATTACAAATGTATAACGATATTGAAAAGAAAGCAAATAAAAAGCCAAGCATGAGCTCGTTATCAAAGCAGACAATGCAGCTCCAAAGCGCCCAATTAGAGCGCGCTAAAGCCCCTATCTTATAGGCGATGAAGAATATTACAGATAGGCAGGAGAAATAGCATTAGATCGAAGATTATGCGGCTCAGTTTAAAGCTAATTGCGGCAAAGATAGATTTGCTAATGGCAAGGGTATATGGGAAGGAGTAAAGGACTCTTTTAATAACTGGATTAAATCTGGAAAAGGAAAAGTATCGAATGCTGTACTTGATACAGGATATATGATTCCAGCTGTTCTTGAAAAGCAGATGCTTAATCATTGGATGAAAGAAAATCCATTAATGCCAAATATTTATGCTGCAAATAGATATGGTCAGTCTGCATTACAAACACTTAATAGATTAAGAATTAATCCTTACAACTAGCTGTAGAGTCTTAATCAAAACGACAGAGCAGCATACTACAGAATGCAGTAGGATGGTGGATATACTGGAGGATAGAGATAGGCTGGTAGAGTAGCTCTTGCCTTAGGTAATGCCAGAAATGTAGCTGATGTACTTAATAATGCAGATTTACAAAATAATAAGTATAGACAAGATTGGGCTACTGCCGCATTGGCTGAAGGTAATCAAGATGCTGCTAGAAGACAAGCTGCTAACCAGTATGCGTGGGAAGCTTATAATAGAGCACATGGCGCTAAGACTAAGGGCATTGAAACGCACTTGTCTAACCTCGGTCTTATTGGTCAGAAATGGTTATCACAGCGCATTAAAAACAAGCAATATGGAGATGTGCTTGATATGTATCAGCAAGATCTCGATAATAAAAAGGATGCGTTAAAAGCAATATATGGTATAGGTGCAGATAATGCAAAAGGTGCAGTAACAAGTGTACCTACAAATAATAATACTACATCTGGATCTGCTACTATTAATTATAGAAACATAGCTCCAGGTTGGACTCCTGGTAAGTATTAGTTATTTTCCGGATTACCTAACATACCTTATTAGGGTACAGGAATAAACAGAGGAATACTTGATTTGAAATATGGTGATTATTCTTTAAATAATTTAAAAGCACCATATGGAAAGTATTGGTACATAGATCCAGATAAAGTTGCTGATTCTGCAAAATCTACAAGAAATTGGGCTAAATCTAAAGAATAGTATTAGAGGGGCGCTTTTGGTACACCATATGAAAGAATTAATTTCTCTAGCGATTATACTGGTGGATTCGGTCCTAATGGATTATTCTTACCAACATGGGCTGGAAGCGAATTTGATTATAACCCATATAATAAAATTAGTTTAAGATAAGGATAATGATAGGAATGTATGACGAACCAGTAGCGGTGCCTATAATCGACTTACTGGATAGCAGTATGATGTCGTAGTACATCAGTGCTGCAAGAGAACAATATAACTAGGCTGTACAGGACCAAAAAGAGTTTGCTAAGGAATTTGGTGATCTGTATAGTCCTAGTTCTAGTTTAAACAAAGCTTACTATGATTAGACTAAGGGTAGGGTTAACGCCGGTCTTAATTACTTATATCAGAATGGCATAGATCCACTTAGATCTGCAGAAGGTAGAGCTTATATAGCAAAGATTATTAGAGAGACACCTTATGATAAGATCTCTAAATGGAAAGCTGACGCTGACAATATGAAGACATTTTAGAAGGCAGCTGCTTCTATGGTTGCTGAAGGAAAACTTACATAGGATTAGCTTGGTTGGCAAATGTAGAAGTATGGGTTGGATTATGATAAGTTTGACCCATATACACAAAGTTGGAATACATTAGCTCCAACGAAGATGGATACTCTCGAAGATCTCACAAAGATTCCGTACAGTGTACTCAAACCAAGCAACCTTACATAGCAACAAGTTGAATCTATGGGTTACAAGTATGATCCAAAGAATGATTATACAGGTATTACAGATTAGATGATTATAGATACGGCTGGAAAAGCTATTCCGTCTGTTATGTCTACAGCTGCTGGAGAATATTATTATGACAAAGCCAAACACCAGTTACAGTAGGCTGGTGTAACCAACCCTACAGATGATTAGATTAAACAGCAATTACAAGGAACTGTAGCGCAGCTTTGGGAAGGTAAGAAAAATATAGCCTGGGATCCTAATAAATATTCATTGTTAAACTATTAGAATATACTTGCGGATTAGCTTGATGCTAAGAAGTCTGCTAGAGATCTTGCTAGTCAAAAAGCAATTATAGACTATAAATACGAAGATGATGTAAGGCGCGCAAAAAACCCTAGTATATAGGACTCTTTAAGTTCGTCTAGATCTGGTAGAGGTGGTAAGTCAAAGAATCTTTGGACGATATTCGATGTGGCGTACAATAAGCCTGGTTAGTCTGCTGGACTTGGCACTACAGACGATTATCAGAAGGAGGGTGTTGCTTTTTCTGATCCAGGAGTGCAGGTAAGACGAGTTAAGACTAATGGTGAGTACTAGACGGTTGTAACATTTAAAGTTGGCGATGCGCATCCTGTAAAACGAGGTGGATTTAAATCTGACGGGACCACAACTCCACCTTGGAAGAAATCTATGAAAGGCAGACAAGTTAACGCTACAGTAATAGGTGGCCTTACATATAATGCAAAGACAGGAAAGTACTACGTAAGATGTAAGCTTGATAATACTAGTGATCAGACAGATGAAACACTGCGTAAATTGAGCGGTGTTACAGAATTCTGGCTCCCTGTCAACGAGACACATAAGGGCTCTCCGTCAAACACAGAGAACCAACAATCACCAAATGATTAATAATTAAATTATGGCAAATTACAATTTACTTAAGTCCCCAGCAGAGGACTACTTTAGAGGGTAGGCTAAAAGATTTGGTATAACATTACCAAATCAACGCAAACCCGTTCCTAATAAAAGGACTTAGGCTAATGTACCAAGTTATATATCAAGACAATCTGGTTCAAGATTGGAATCTGATATAATGTCGCACGGAAATTGGTATAAGCCTAGTCAAAAATCTATTCAGAGATAGAAAGACGCTATAGCCGAATATGATTGGAATAAACATATTGACAGCTTGTACAAGAAACAGTATCAGTCAAATAGGCAAAAGATTGACGCTCAAGATGATTCTGAAGACATGCTTTCTGATGCAGAGAAAGAGAAGCAATCTAAACTCGAAGAAGAAGCTCTTCATCAAGAATATCTAAAGAGTCCACTGCACGCAATATTCGGTTCTATGGGTTCTCCTTTAACTGGATCTTATGATGGACTTGGAGAAACATTATTTAATATTGGATAGAGGGCTGGTTTATTCTCATCTCAGTCTAGTGATCTTGGAATTGAAAGCACAAAAGGTAAAATTGCTCTTGCGCAAACAGATCAAGCTAAAGCAGATGCATGGGCTAAGAGAGAGAGATTAAGAAGAGATTTAAAATCAAAAGAAGATCAGTGGAACTACCTTAAAGCTAATCCTAAAGCTTAGGTTAAAGGTGACGCGTGGAAGGATACATATCTTCTAGGATAGGATTTACTTAAGACTTACGACTAGTTACAAGATAAAGATCTTAACGAGCTTGCAGACGCGTACAAAGCTACATGGATGAAAGATCATACCTCTATGTGGGAAGGATTTCAAGCTGCTGTAACAAAGATGTTTGCTGCAACAAATGACACATTCGATGGCACTGGTAGATCTAAAGAATAGATGGCTAGAGATTGGCTTGATAATTACAATAAACAATTGTCTGACAGATTCGAGAAAGCCCACCAAGGAATGAGTTTGGATCAAAAAGAGATTGAAGCTAATCAATTTAAAGCTAAACGAGAATAGGATCTCAAGGATTACAAAGAAACTCTTGATGATCAAATGCGTAGAGCTTCTAAGTGGAAGAACTTTTGGAATGTTAGTAAACATGCTGAGAATCTTGCCAATATACATGCCAACGACGACCTTTTGACACCTGATTATTGGTTGTGGAATTTACCGCAGCAAATGGGTTCTTCTTGGTCTTCGGATACAGGTAATATAGGTAATCTCATTACAACTGCTGGTACTATTGGCTCTTTTGCTTTAGGTGCAGCCGGACATCCAGAAGCTGGTTTTGCATTGTACAATGTAGCCAATGCGGCAGCACTCCCATTTAATTTACAGGGTGCATAGGATGAGAACTACGCTGAAATTGCTCAACGTTGGACATAGAATTATTAGTAGAATCTCAATAAATATGAAGCATAGGAAGCCTTCGGTAAAGCACAAGGTATTTCTGCATCGTATAAAGATTTGCAAAAGCAATCTGTAAAGTTTGCTGTACAAAATGGTATGTCAAAAGAAGATGCCGAAAAGAGATATGATTTGAAAACACAACAAGGTAAAGAAAAAGTTCTTGGAGATTATTTGATGGGTGTTACAAAAAGTAACGATCCGCGTTTATCTAAATCTAAACTTGGTACTACAAAAGGTCTTGAGCAGTAGTTTATGATAGATAACGCCAGAACTATGGGTACAGAAATTGTACAAAACGTCATATCGTATGTACAACCTGGTAATAGCCTTTCAAATCTATATAGACAAGCCGTATATAAACTTCCAACAACTAAACTTGGCGCCAAACTTGCTACAAGTAAAGCCGGTAGATTGGTAATAGGAACAGACTATGCTCTTGCTGGTTTAAATGGCGCCGTTGAAAGCAAATTTGCACAGGCTGGACAGTATATTAATTCTCTTACAAGTACAGCTGGTAAAACTGGAGCTAAGATAGGCTCTACAACAATGGATGTACTTGGAGGTGGAGTTCTTGGTCACTATGTTGGTGCTGGTGTTGGTGCCGCAGTAGGAGAAACTGTAAGAGGTATCAAAGGTCTTGCTAAAGAAATAATGCCACAAGCTCTTAAGGATGCCGGTGTTATGGCCGGTGAAGCCATTTCAAAAAAGGTTGAGGCTTTAGCCACGATGGTTGGTGCAAAAACACTAAAAAGAAAACTGTTAAAGGCAGCGGTTAAAAACCCTAACACAATAACTGCTTTAAAGATGCTCAAGAAATATGGAATCAACACAGTTAGAAGTGGTATTATAGATAGAGCTTCCGAAGGTAATGAAGAAATTGTACAGTAGTTGAACGCCAATGCTGCTGAAGAGTTCGCTAAGACATATGGATACGGATCAGCTGACTTGCTTAGTCTTGCGTTCCAGGATATGGCTTATAGTAAATAGGTGTCAGACTTCTATAAGGGCATGTTTGGTCTTGGTGAATCTGAACTTTACAACGATATGGAGATGTTGTCAAACTGGCGAGGCGGTTTCGCTATGGGCGGTATGCATCCTATGGTAGCCATGAATATCTATCATGCTGCTAATGATATTAAAAATACTGTTCAAGTAAAAGACGCTATAATGCATAGTGCTCTTCTCGATAGGGAACAAGGAAAGATGAATAGAGCTAGTAATGCTGTTATTTCAGACTAGATCTCTAATGGAAGGTATAATTAGTTGGCTACAGAAATATAGTAGCTCAGAGAGGCTGATTTGAAGCGAGAGAGACCACGTTTTGGTGAACAGTATTGGAATGACTTACAGTCTAATGTTGAACGTATTTCTGCTCTTGTAAACAACAAGTAGATTGAATAGCAATATCGTATTAAAGGCATCAATAAAGGTACAGAACAATACAATGTAGCTATAGCCGATAGAGCCAACATCGAGCAATAGTTAACTGCTAATAGAAGGGCTTAGCAGGAAGCAGAAGTTAGACTTCAGTAGATTTACGGACAGTAGGGTTATCAAAATCAGGTAGAACAGGCTGTAAATAGATAGGAATAGTCAAGAGACCCTATGTTGGCTGCCATAAATGCAGCTACAACAAAGACCAAGGCTATTGAGTCCTACGTTAATAGAAAGGTAGAAGAGTACAAGAAATCTCTTGATACAGCAGCTTTGCCTCAAGAAGAAGTAGAAAAATCTGTAGCAAAATATAAAGAGTCTATTAAAGATGAGGCTAACGAATACGGTGAAAGATTTGTAGAAAACTCTCAGAAAGAAGAGCACGATAGACACATAAATAATTTCCAGAGAAATTCTGAAGCTCATAATAGAATGAAGGCCTTACTTACACTTAAGGCTAAGATGAATTCTATTGATGATATATTTAAGTTTGCTCACGATAAGCTTGGTTTAAAAACCGTTAGACCTGACGCTAAATTATTGTCAGCCAATATAGATAAATAGATTGCCCGTGCGAAGCAAAGCTTAGCTAAAGCTTATAAGAATTTCGATGAGAAATCTACCGATGAATAGACTTTACAATTCTTAAATAACTTTAGCGAATCTGTTGGTTTTAATGATGATGAGATCCAAGAACTTGAATAGGCTAGAGCTATGTACACTGCTAATGAATCATTACTTAACTCTACGTTGTCTATCCATACAGAAGGTGTTACGCGCGACGACAATGGAAATCTCGAGTATAATCCAGATGAACTTAGGTATCAAAGAAAGTAGGCAGAATTAAAGTAGAAACTTGGTGATAAATATAAGCCAGAAGAGCATACTAGATCTGCGGCTAAAGATGGTTCTAAGAGTAAGCTTAATGAACGTATTACTAAGATAATAGATGCAAATAAGCAAAATGAAAACATCGACTGGATGTTGTCTGATATATACGCCGGTGATGCCGTTACTAAGCTTACGGAAGACTATCAGAACGATATGTTAAAAGCCGCCGAAGAAGATGTAAAGGATATTAACGAATAGGCTAAGCAAGATGTAGACCCTACAGAAACATAGCAGAATCGTACAGCTACTACAGAAGAGCTTTATAAGCATGCAGAAGAATATAAGCGTCGTAGAGATAAGGCTAGAGAGCATTATAGAAAGAAGCGTAAAGCTAGAAGAAATAAAGCAAGAGTATCATTCTTACTTGGATTTGATGAACTTGCAATGTAGTCATTTGATGGCCTTATGGAAAACGCAAAGGTTGGTTTCTATAAGTTTGAATAGCTTTACAATGATATAAAAACCATTCTTCAAGAAGAAACAGGGCAAGACGGAGGTAACTCTGTATTAGCTTTAGCAAAAGCTATGTATATTCGTCATTATCTTACATCTACACGTAAAGAAAAGGAGAACATGAACACACCTATGGATGTATAGTCTTACGGCGCACAAGTTGCTACACACGCTTCACAGGACACATCTTTTGATGGATATAGAAAAGCTTTGAAGCAGCAACAAGATAGAGCTCTTGTTCATTGTTTTCACACAACTATTGCGTATGACGATAACAACACTTTACATGTATTTGAAAATATAGATGAGATAGATAGACTCGAAAAATAGTCTTTATATCCAGATATACAAGAGCAGATAAATGTGAAAGACAAATAGTAGGCTATACAATTTCTTGCTGAGAATGCAGATAGATTTGGTAACCGTGATTATACAGATATTCTTGACGAACTGTTTAAACAGGATAATAAAGAAGAACTTCTTGATGGATTTGCTCACTATTTAGCATCTATTGATACGCAGTACAATAATGTGTAGTCAATAAAGGATGGTGAGGCTATTAGAGAATTAGTTTAGGCAATAATGCTTGGTAATGACTCTTATGTAAGCACGTTACAAGACTTTGAAGGTATAGATTAGGCCACATAGTATATAAAGTCAGTAAGAGATAGAATGCTTAATGGAGGGTAGTATAGGGTTCTTAATACAGACATCCCTATATACGGTTACGATGATAAAGGCAGAGCAGTACAATCATAGGCTGATATTGTTCTTGTGGATAACGATGGCTAGTTACTTGTAATTGATGTGCGTTCTTCATATTTACCTGATATAAAGGGTAGAATGCTTAGTGGTTAGAGAGTTAATTCTATGGCTAGAGAAAGCATGATAGACCAGGAAAAGAGATAGCTGATGAGAACTAACTAGGTTCTATACGATATATTCGGTTCTAATATAGAGGGTACATACGTTATGCCATTCTATAGTGATAGAAAGGCTAATAGAATGTTTGCTGAACCAGTATTTAAAATAGAGATGCTCGACTTCAATAAACCTGTAACACCTTACTATAACAAGTCTAATGAAGATATATCTAATGAGGTGGTTAAACCTTTGCAGGACAAAGTAAACGATCTTGTATCAGATTTACAAAGTATATATGATAGCATTACTGAAGCTGGTGGCGAACGTAAAACCGTACCATCTTATGATATATTTAAAGAAGGCTCAAATAAGGACGAATTATTGCTTCAGATAAGAGATCTTTACTCAGCTATAGAATCTATCCATAGCTTAAAAGAAGACGCTCAGATGCGCTTAAATTAGCTCCTGTAGCCTAAATAGCATGAGAATACTATACCTGAATTCTATCCAGAAGATGCGTTTGATCACGTTATTGTAGATGAGCAATATTAGGCAGGCTTAGATACTGTACACGAGATTTGTAAAAAACTTGATACACTGTTAAGCTCTATTACAAACCTTAACATTACAACAGCGGACGAACGAGCTCAAGTTAATGAGCTTATTTATTCTATATATGACGCTTAGACGGCACTTGACCAATTCTATGGTAGTGATCAGTTTAAAGTTGGTGACACTCTTCCAGAGCAAAAACTTATAACAGCTGCTATTAACAAGCTCGTAAGCAATAGAATGATGTACGGAGATGCCGCAAACAAGGCTTTGCAAATGTGGTAGACTCAATTTGCATCCAATATTGGTAATCCTAGCTTTACTTATTTTAACAAGATCAAGTCGTTTCTTGCTACATTTGATGGTGAGTTTATGAATAGTCTTGTTGGCAATAAGAGTTTACAGAGATTCTGGAGTACAGTTATAAATAATTAGCTTAAATTCCTGACTGATAATGCAAAGAACGTACAGAAGACTAATACAGCTCTTGATAATGCGCTTACTGATACTATTTATGATGCAGAAGACTTCATTAGAGAATATAATCAGAGATTCCCTGTAGATCCAAATATTGATGATATACTTGGTACAAACAACGCGTAGAGTATCAATATGATTGACGACCAATGGAGAGAGCTTTATAGTGATACTACTAAACACTTCCCTGCATTTAGAGCTAAACTTGACCCACATTACTTCTCTATAGCGCTTGATCCACATTTGATTTATCCAGACGCTTCTGGAAAATCTGGTAATGCTGAGCTTGTGTGGAGAAACAATGAAGTTCAACTTAAGCTTGCAGACTCTAAAGGTAGAACAATCTTTATGACATTCGACCAGGGTAATGACGCCGGTCCTAGAGGTATTGATCCAGTATACTTTGCTAGAAAGAAGGCTGCGGATGCCGTATTTGTACAGAAGGTTAAATATATGCTTGACTTTATGAAAACGCATCCAGGATACCATATAAGTATGAAATTAAGCCGTTCTAAGGGCTCAATTAAGAATGGTAGCGAATTATAGCCTGTAGGTAAATTCTTGTTCGCAGGAACTCTTAATTAGCATGATTTGTATAATATTACATGTGACGCTGGTAACAGAATAGGTTTTCTTAAAGCTACGCAAAACGTAAACACTGGTGATGTAACAAAGATGGTGTATGGCGGTCCAGAATTATCAACTTTAATCAGTGGATTTGATCTTGAATATATAAAACGTACAGCCATAACACAATCTGGTAATATAGTATATTTCTACGATACTGGTCAGACAGAGAAGACTGTAGATAATAGATGCATTGGCACACCATTAATATAGCCTAAGTTTACAGCCGGTCAAGGCGGTTAGGCTAATAAGATTGCAGACCTTATCTGGTATAAGTGTTATCAAGGCATAAATGAATACCAAGGTTATTCTATAGACGATTTACTTAAGTAGGTTCTTTATATCAAAGCTGATAATAAGGTGTTAAATGAAAAATACAACTCAATAGAAGGTCTTGTTACATTAGATCCGGCTAACAAGAGAGTTGTTATAGGTAATGTTATTTACCCTACATAGAACCCTAATGTAGACTATGCTAATATCTATAATGCGTTGTGTAATATGTATATGACAAAAGACGCTGCATTTGTTCAGTAGAATATGCAGTAGTATATATAGTCATCACATAATAGTGTATTATCTAAACTTAACGCACAATATGCATCAGACCCTAATCTTGATAAAGTTGAGCTCCCAAATGGCCTTACGTTTACAAGAGAAGACTTTACTCACGACGGTAAGGGTACAACTGGCCTTGGTTATATGTTGCGCAACGGTTATTTGATGTCGTACGCAGCTAAGTTAGAGCCACCTACAGTATATGTAGACAACGTAGAGCTTGTGCAAGACCATCCGGACGAAAGTGCTCAGCAAGTGTCAAAAACAGTCGCTAAACAAGATATTCAATAGCAGCAAAAGTAGGCTGAAGACACATTTATGTCTTTATTCTATGAACAAGATTTAAGTGAGTTTGATGGACAGAAAGAAAAACCTTCGTTTGCTAACGCTGTTGATGAATGGGTTAGAAAAACCACTGGCATTACTCCACAATGGGTAGAAAGCGAAAGGTTATCAGATGCGGCTTACAAAAAGAATAGTGCAGTACTTGCTAAATGTACAGACGCTGTTATTTAGATGTCTAATTCAGTTCCTTATACTATTGGTTTCCACGAAGGATTCCATAGAGCGTTAGAATTACTTGTAGAGCCATCTATTAGAGAATAGATGTATTCAGCATACAGAAAAGCTCATCCAGAAGCTGCTACAGAAAGAGATGTGGCTGAGGGATTGGCTGATTTATTCGTCGATTATATGCTCGGTACAAAAGACGCTAACACCATAAAGAAACAAGGATGGATTAAGAGAAATATAAAGAAGGTAGCCAACAGATTAAGTATCTTATGGCACTATAGAAACAATGCTAAAACGATTCTTACTCTATTCAATGATATTAAGTCTGGAAAATATGCAGATAAATAGGTGAGCAAAGAACAGTAGAATAGATTTAAAAAGTTGTTTGGTGAAGACTTGCACTATGAAATAAATGGACGCAAATTCGATCATATAGGCTCTGCAGCTGAGAAAGAACATATTGCTAGAGCTCTTGGATATATTATAGTAAAGTCTGCCAAAGATGCTACTGATATATATGATGCTGTACACAACTCTTCAGAGCTTCCTATTAAATATATACCAATGAGGGTTATAAACAACCTTATTGGTGAGCCTGGTTCCGTTAAGCCTATTCTGAATGGATAGTACATGTCTATGGATTCGGTTACTCCTACATAGCAAGCATTTAGAGAAGTGTTTTACGCAGAATTAAATGATAAGGGTGATGTTGTGTTCCCTAACTTCTCAGCTATATCGAAAGAGGTACAGAAGTATCTTACCGAAATAATGGATGCTTATGACGGAAAATATCAGCATGATGACGATTCTGAAACAAGCGACCAGGAAGAGAATGATTATGGAAAGTCTATCGAAAGATACGATAAGTCCGCATTTGAGTTCAATAAGCTTGATTCTGTAAGCAAACCAGTGAAGATGTTCTTTGCTACAATACCTTATTACAAGTTTGATGATAATGGCAAACTTACACTTGATACATCTAAGAACATATATGGTATTCCTACATTTATGCCCATTAAGTAGGTATTTAATGTAATCGTTAGCAAATTACATGATGTTAAAACTCCTTTAGACTTATTAAATAGACTGCAAGAGCTATCTACATAGAATCCTATGTATATGGCTATATATCAGAAATATAGTGATCTATACAATTCTATCTACACATTCAACAATGACGATCAGCTTGAAAAGATAGATTTTGATAAAGAAGCGTTTATGATACAAATCTTTACAGCTATCAAGGGTCATGAGCATAACTTTGTTATTGGTAGGTCTATACGTAATAAGAATGGAGGTGTAGAAGTTAAAATATCTGATGCAAACTTCGATAGGGACGCAAGAATGTACCCTAAGCTTTGGAACTCATTCTTATCTTCTGGTCAATCAGGTTTGCTGCAGAGATCTGTTGGATAGAATGGACAGTTACTTCTTTCTACAAAGTACAATACGAAGAATACTTAGGTAGATATGCCTACAACTGTAGCAAGAAATGCATTTAGATTTATATCTCAGTTCTTCTCAGATTTGCAATCGTAGATATTGAATGATTCTGCTAGCGAATTTAAGATAAATGGAAGAATTAGAAGCGCAGCATCTAATAGCGATATCGAGGTACTTAAGGATGATATATGTAAAGAATTTAATATGCTTGGCATAAACTTTACCAAAGAAATGCTCGACCATATGCTGTCTACAAAGTATAATGGTGTTGGTAGAGATGCTCTTAAGAAATGGATTGTTTCTACAGGAGTGTCTAATATTAATAGTTTCATTGACGCTGTTGGCAAGGTTGTACAAACTAATGGCTATACAACATAGAAGGCTATAGACTAGATATTTAAGACTGGTTTTGTTAGCGAATTAGGTAACTGGGCTGGAGCTTACATGAAGATTACTACAGATAAGATGTCTAATGGTATGGATGGTACTAAGCTGTATAATGAGTCACAGAACAATAGTATTAGCAATACTACAGAGAATCTTAATAGCCACGATAAGAATAATATGGTAGTAAGGACTATTTTGTAGTCTAGCTATAACATTATGAATAATAATGGTGTAAATATGGGTTCTATTGTAGCAAAACAATTACAGAACGGAGAAGATTTCAATATTAGCATTTATACTCCTATTGGATTTAAGTCTGATAACCGCGGTGACAATGGTTCTAAATATAGCAATCTTGCTGAAGCTGAAGATTATATCAATAAGTTCGCAATGCTTTAGAACGGATATTGTATATTCCCAACACTTGCCGACAAAGGTACATATATGGTTCTTGGTGGTATAAATATCCCAGGAATGGAGTTCGGGTAGTCAGATAATGGCGCATATACTGTATCTGGTGCCCCGAAGATGGTATTCTTAGATAGTGCACACTATTATTTACAGCCTAACCAATCTGTATTAAACCAGTTTATCGACTATGCTTATACAGAGCGTGAGGCTATACTTGATTGTAGAGAGCAACTTGGCTTACCTGTAGATAATCCTAAAGGTTTACCTATACTTAATGATGAAGATAAGATAATGAATTATCACATCGGTAAGAAAGGAAAATAGCCTGGTGGTATTCAGTTTAAATCACTTACAACACTTAGAGTGTATGAAGATGGATAGATTAAACGTTACGAAATAAGCAAGATGTCTCCTGATGAATAGCTTAAAACTCTTAATGAGCAATTCTTCGACAAATCTAGAGAAGAGCAAGAATAGATAATGTCGCTAACTCTTTAGGAGCAATATGAGAACGAAGTAGATAAAGCTGTTAGTCTTGGTATTGTTTCAAAGGATGAAAAGCTTGGTTATCTTGGGCTTAATAACATTAACCTTAATCAGAGCCAAATAGACGCCGTAGAACGCACTTTGTACGCTCAGATGTATAAGGATCTCACAGATAAAGGAATAACACCTAATACGCAAAATTTGCAGCGTACAGCACATAGTATGGCTATTACTGCTATATTGCAAGATGCAACGAATAGAGCTATTATTTCATCTGAGGAAAGTTTGAGATTATACATCGGTAATCCTGGGTTCTTTAAGAATGTAGAAGATATTCAGAAACGTATTGGTGGCCTTGTATCTACTGGTGATGACAACGTTACATCTTTGCCAAATTACGACGGATCAGATGGAGAGCTTTATAGATGTGCTGAAATATCAGATTATGAGGTAGCTTCAAATGCTGATATTATGAGCGAACTTCAAGAGAAGATGCGCGATGGTGAGCTTAGAGAAATCTATGGTAATCATTATGGTTTTAAAGATGTAGATTCACTTAAAATAGAAGCAGTAAGGGCTAGACTTGTAGAAGATTTTGGAGAAGATGCTGTAAAGAAGATAGAGGATAGAGCGCTAAAGTTCTACCAGGCATATCTTAAAGATAAAAGCATAAAACAAGACGGTATAAATGTTGCTGATGGCGCTTCGTATATTACCGCTGATATGTGCAAGAGAATGCTTAGGGCTAGAGGAGCGTTGACAAACGATGTAGCTAAGGCCATTAACATTCTCGAAAGCTCTAACAAATACTCTTGGATGGACCAGAAAGACGCATATAAACTCATATATGACAAAGTAAATCTTGTTACTACTAAGTATACGGCATACGGATTTAGGGACCACACAACAAATGGAAAGAAGGTTTCTAACTTATCTGTACCATATTATAATAAGTTTGCGTTGTTCCCTATATTTGATTGTATAGCTACTGGTAAACTTAAGAACGTGTATGACAAGATGAAGGAAAATAAGGTTGATAATCTTCTTATGACATCCGCTGTAAAAGTTGGTCTGCAAGGTCATTCTGAGTTCGATGGAGAGACTATTAGAAAGCCGTTGAATGTTTATACATAGAGACTTTCTGCGCTTCGTAGACAGCTTAATACAGACCCAGAAGAGGGCGAAGTTGTAGCAGCCGGTACACAGATGATTAAGGTTTGTTTATCTAGTTTGCGACTTGATAGAATGTATGGTGATATGACTGGCGAACAGCTTAGAGATAAGCTTATGGGTTCTATTAACAAACTTTCTAAACTTGGTGTAGATAAGTTTAAAGACAGATTCTATTCTAATGGTATTATAGACCAAAAGAAGCTTAGCGAATATCTTATAGAACAACTTGGTGCAAGAAATGCTAATAAGAATCTTATAGACGCTCTTACATATAATCCACAGACTGACTCAATGAATGCACCTATTGCATCTACTGCTGATGCTAGCTGGATGGAGTCTATGCTTATATCTGCGGCTAATAAGGATATTATTGACATTATGACTCCTGGTAGTTCGTTTATTTAGAGATCGGTATTTGCTATCGAAGGAAAGAATGGAGAAGGCAGTATACAAGGATAGGAGATCTATAATGGTAAAAGGTTGTAGATGATAAACGAAGAAGGCTCTATGGATGCTGTAATATCTATTGATTACTTCTAGGATATACTTCCAAAGAACTTATCTTACAATGAAGCTAGACAATGGCTTTTAGATCACAATATAATTGGAGAAAAGGCTACGTCTAATACTATCGGATACCGTATTCCTACACAGGCTCAGTCATCTATACATGCTTTACGTTTTGTAGATGTTGTACCTGCTGTTAAATCTACAGTAATACTTCCAACAGAGTTTACCAAGATAACTGGTTCGGATAAACTATATCAATGTTCGAACCAGTATAATATAAAAAACTCCTTTAATTGCTGGAAACCCCACAATATGTGGACAATCAGCAGCCAAGCCCTATTTGGGAAGGTTCAACGACTATCGAAATCATAGTATAAGAGAAACACTTATATGAAGAAGAGAGTAGAGTACACGAAAGTGGAAATGGGGAGCTTTTAGTACATGGTGATAGTGTACTAATTGAAGATATAGTCTGATCTCATTGGTAACAATGAGTTAACAAAAATGTTTGATATAGACCACCTTTATTTGGCACGTTACAATGTTAACAAAGATGGTAAATATGAATTTGATCCAGAAAGTGCAGAAGGATTATAGAATAGCATTATAGAAAGTATTCTTACAGTACTTAAGGATAAAAAATCACTTAACATCTTGTATAAGTCTATTGATAATGATACTGAACTTGTAACAAGTATAGCCGACGAAATTCCAGAACAAGGTAATACAAAGAGTGTGGCATACAACTTTGGCACATTACACGAACAGGTTACTCGTAAGAACGACTACATTACAGGTAAGACTGGTATTGGTCCATTTGCATTGAATGTAACAAACCATATTCTTACAACATTATATGGTGTTAAATTTAAAGAGTCTAGCTTTACTAATATAACAGGCATCACTGGTTTTGATTAGATTCTAGACGAAGATAACAATTAGATTTCATCTTGGCTATCAGCATTTATTAATGCACACGTAGATATTGTGAAAGATCCATATATTTCTAAGCTTAATGTAAATGGGTTTACATATAATATGATTAACTTACTTGCTAGAAACGGTAAAGGAAAACAAGGACTTTATTTCTTGTGCTAGCCTATAATTAGAGAAATGGCTAAAGCTGACATAGATGCTAAATCTCAGTTTACTAGAGATCCTAAGATATTTAGATCAGCGTTTGAAATGAGAGACAAGAGGCTTGCTGAAATATTTCCTAGTGTTACCGGTAAAGCAATAGACGATTAGTATATTAAAGATGCTACGGAACCAAATAAATCTAAAGGCGAACCAGCTAGACGAGCAGAGATAGTAAACTCTGTACTCAATAATATGGATACGCTTTAGAAGATTGCTAAGAATCCAGACTTAGTCTATGCTTAGACTGAAGATGGAGAAAGAGCTAGAGCTTTCTAGGTCAATTGCTACATAGCATGGAAGTGCCTTGAAAAGTATTCTAATGCATTAAACAGTTTGGTACAGTACACTAAGATTGATACCCGTAAACAAGGTAAGAATTTCCTTGAAATGTAGGCTTATCTTAGAGGTTATGAGAATCTTACAAACCCAGAAACTGATTAGCTGTTTGATATGGATTCTATTAACAACCTTATACATGGTACTTGGATTGAACAGAAAACAAGAGATGCTATTCAAGAGCCTATGAGAGTTATGGCAGGACAATCATTCTAGGGTACACCTTAGTTTATGGAGCAGCTTATCAATTTGTCCGATGACTTTAAGTACAAGACAAATGATAGAGAGTCTGATTTACTTAGAAATGCTAAGACTATGAAGAAAATATCATAGGCTGCTAGTAGTTAGATTAAGGCTAGATACGCTGTTAGATTAGCTAAATCTTTAGGTATCGATGTTAAAGGTTTGTTCGACAGTAATACTACAATATTTGACAGACTTAACTCTATATAGGCTTGTATACAGAGAGATGCATATGGCTTAGGTAGATTAAAGGATAATTACCTACTATCACATCTCGCTCCATATATTTAGGATTAGGATGTTTTCGTAAACGGAAAACTTACCAACAAGCCTAAGTTTATAAGCGTTATTAATAGTATGGATGAAAGTAAAATGTCTGCTGATATGTTCATAGAGTCTTGGGAAGAGCTCCTTAATGACCCTTAGGCTAATGTTAGAAGATTTGCAAATGATCTTATATTGTATGCCTTGCTTACATCTGGTGATACAAAGGGCTTTAACAAAATAGCTAAATACATTCCTATAAGTTGGCTTGAAGCTAGACACGACGAGAGTACAGTACCATTCTCTGATTATATTAGAGAACAACTTGAAGCTCCAGAGATTGATCACGATCTTATAGCTTAGAACAACTATATGGATAGCGATTTAGTAAGCAGAGCTACATTCAAAGATTACTATTACGCTTTCAATGCTTAGTACTCTCCTGCTGTAATAATTAGCAAGGATTCTCACGAACACGACGCTTTGTATATATCAGTGCGAAATGATGGAGCTGTATATAGCGATCCAACGTCGTACACATTATATAAAAAGGTTGGAGAAGCCATGATTAATGGATCCAAACGTGCAGTATATGCGTTATTGCCTAAGAGGGGCTGGTCTGATAGAGATGGTCTTAATATCTACGAAGCTGGTGATATTAATCTAAATATAAATGGAATTCCTATGAGTCAAGAAGTTATTGAAAACCAACTTAATAAACTCATGGATTATCTTAGCCAAATGAAGCCAAATATTACTGACGAGCAGCGCAATAACTGGATGACATGGTTTAACCAGATGTATTACAATACTAATTCAGAATATCCTACAATATCTCAAGCTGTAGAACAATAGAGCGCATAGAATACTGTTGATAAAGTAAAACTTGATGGCAAGGGCCCTTCTGGATAGACTGTGTATATAAGCAAACAGTTATTCTATAAAAATTAGCCTCAGCAACACCCAAATGTACAGTACGTATTCACAGATAATGCTTAGGCTTATGCTAAGGCACAAGGTTTATCTATGCAGGGCTTCGCTAATTAGAACCCAGTATTAAATGTAAGTTCTGGTGCCACTGGTACAAATCAAGCTTGTATTAGAACTGGTAGCGATGGAAAAATTACACCTAATGCGTTTGGTCTTGTAGTAAAGGTTAATCAGCAAGACGCTTCTGGTAAATGGTTGTCAAAAGATGGCTGCTTCTAGGATAATCAAGGTGATATAATGGCATTTAAATCATGGGTTAACCATATGTTTGCAAGAATAGATAATAGTAAACCAATTGTATTCCCATCTGCTATAGCTCTTGGTAAAGCAGCATTACCTAGAGAGGCTGCCGAATGGCTTGGTTTACAATTACTTTCTAGATTTAACATAAAATCAACAGTTTAGGAAAACACAAGAGCTGGTTATACTGGCTATGGATTATCTATAGATGGCGTTGTAGATGATAATTACGCTAATACGTTAATTAAAGAAGAGTAGTAGAAGTAGGCTTTAGCATAGATTAATCTTACTAAAGAAGATATAGAAGAAGCTGAAAGAATTAGAAAACACTGCGAAGGAGATAAATAATGAAAGATATATGTCCAAATTTACATAATAAACAAGTAGCCTAGGAATATGGTGAACTTGAGGACTTATTTGGTCCAGATACTGCTCATTTACTCTGGAGCAGAAATAATGGTTATAGTATAGATAAGGCGCCAAATGGCGCCGACTCTATATTATTTGGAGAGTTGCTAAACGTTACTAATGGAGATAGAATATAGGCTCTTATATTAAAAGCTAAAGTTTATTCAAACGAATTCTTTAAATGGTTTGGTGATTGGACGTCTGAAGATAAAGGAAATGTATCTAAGGTTGTTGATAAGAATGGAGAGCCGTAGGTAACATATCATACAGTAGGTAATGGTCACAATCCTGATTTTAAAAAATTTGATACAAATATAGAAGGGTTTAAAACAGCTATATATCACACAGATAATATTACTATGTCATCGACCTATAATGATGTGACTAGTTATATATTATCGTCGTTTAATAATGCAACATTAAAGAAATATTCATAGTGGTACACAGATTCCAAAAGGACCGTTATTAGCATTTTGAACAATGTTGAAGAATCTGATTTTAAAGATAAACGTAATTTTGATTGGTTTAATAATATTCTTAAGAAAAAAATTATAGAAGCGATAAATTCTGGTAACATAAAAGACGCAGAAGATTATTTGTTAAAATTAGATGGACTATTTGTTGAGTATTAGGATCCAAATACTCCTTTTAAATTAATTACTTCTGTATATGAAGATATAATAGGATCGTTTTACAATTTTAGTGACATACATAATAACACTAATCCAGAAAAATATAAAAACATATTTGAGAACAAACTTTATAATAATGTAAAAATTGACTATTTAAATATTAAAAACCCAAAAGTTATAGATGCGTATGGTCATACTTGGAATAATATTCATGAAAAAAAATATTATGATATTAGTGACAAATTAGATAAAATAAAAGATAGGCTTAGTGACGATTTCTATTCATCTATTGACGACGAATATGATTCAAAACCTAATTTCAATGATATAGCCTATAGAATAATTCATCTTGATAATGCTGTATAGGCAAAAACTTTATACGAAAGAATTATGGAGTCTATGTATCTTTCGTCAGTATTTAAAGATATATCAGAAGACGATCTTGTATATTATGCAGAAGAAAGATAGAAAGCGTTATCAACTAGAGATTTAGAAAAAAAATATCTATTACAAGAGGAGTTAGAGTAGTTAAATGGTGATGAAACTTATGATGGAGTTATTATAAATAATGTTAAAGATTATGGATCCTCCGCCAAAGCATATTCCCCTCATACTGTATATGAATGCATTGATAATTCTCAAGTAAAATCTGTATTTAATAATGGAAAATTTGCTAATCCAGATGATATGTACGCATCACCTCAAGGAGAATCGAATATGGGTGCATCTTCTAGATTGTCCAATATTCCCAGCAAAGGAGACATATCTATATTGTAGCAGTATTTAAAATCTCATAGAAGTGGCATATCTAGTACAGCTTTAAAGCTCGTTATGGCTGCCGTAAATAGGTATTTCAATGATAAATAGACTGGAATTACGTACGAAATAGTAGACAACCTTCCAGGTGGAGAAGCAGCGCATTATGATAGAATTAGCAAGGTTATTCGTATAAATAAGAACGCTAACTTTAGAAACGAAAGCTAGTCACAAACTCCAGAGATACAAACCATTGTACACGAGATGCTTCATGCTGTTACAGAACACGCTATTAGCAATGATTCAAGGATAAGAAAGTCTTTTATAGATCTACTTAATAAAACCAAGAAAGCGCTTGGAGAAGAAGCTAAAGATTACGGTTTATCTAATGTGTACGAATTTATCGCAGAGCTTAGTAATGCGTAGTTTGTAGAGAAACTTAAATCTATACAATATACTCGCAAACAAACACTGTTTGAAAAGATTAAGCAAGCTATAAAGAAAATATATTCTTAGATTTTTGCAAGTTACAGAGACTTTATTGGTTCAGATAATGTGTACGAGGCAGCTGTTAATGATTTGTTTGCAGTTATGTCTCATAATGAACAAAATGAGGATAATGTTACAGATAATGAAGTTAATGACAGATTAGCATCAATACAGGCATCTGAAGACAAGGTTAATCAAATACATCATAGAATAACTGAACTTTTCCAAGGATTATACAAGGACTATAAAAAACAGCTTAATAAAGGCGCTAATAGACAGCGTAGAGAAGACCAAGTATGGTCTACAATATAGGAACTTAAGTCTCAAGAAAAGAAAGAGTCTTCAAGAATAGCTATACAATCCGCTTTAAAGACAATTGGTGTATTTGCGCGCGATCCTATTGATAATACTATTTTATAGGCTCGTAGAGATACTATTTTAGGCTTCTTGTAGGAATGTTAGAAGAATAATTTCGATAGTCTTACAGCTGAATAGATACACGATATGAAGTCTAATATTATAGACTTCTACAACGATCTTGTAAAAACATTGTCTGACAACTAGATGGATCTCGATGCTAGAGACCAAGCTGACGTCGATACACTTAATGCTACGGTAAGACAGATTAATCAATTATGGAAAGATGCTGCACAAATTGTAGCAGATAAAATAGTTGACGAAAATGTAGATAAATACATCAATGAGTCTGAAGAAGAGAAAAACAAAATAAAGACTGTAGCTAAAGATTGGCTCCATAAGAATGATATGTACGGAGATGAATCTAAACTTACATTATTCTTTAATTACTCTAGATAGAACAGCCCAATTATTCGTCAAGCGTTCTAGATGATACAAGACGCTGATCAATAGACTAGAAAAGAATCTCTTCCTATTATGTAGTAGATAGCAAAAGCTTTTGATAAGGCTAATTCTATAATAGATGACATTACTCCAGGAAACTGGTAGACAATGCTGATGGAGAGATATACAGATGGTCCTAAGAAAGGAGAGTTTACAGGATTGTTTAGATCTGCTGTTAATAGAGGTTAGTTTAAACAAGACCAGGAAAACTTTAAAGAGAAGCTTAATAAAGAATGGCAAGACAAATATGGCTACTTCTATTATAAGGATCCAATCACTGGAGAGACTTTAAGAAGCGATACAGAATCATCTGTAGAAGAAGAGCAGTGGATTGGAGACTAGGAACCAAACTATGTAACATATCAAAGAAAGTACGAAGAATGGCTATGTGATCACGCACACAGAAGATATTCTAAGACATACTTTATAGAACGTCTTAGTAAACCTTATGATCCAAAGACTAGGACTGGTCACGGTTTATCTCCAAGAACACTTTCTAGATAGCAATATATACAAGATCAACTTAACTATTTATTATAGAAATGTTCAGATAAATAGACTGGATTATCTTATCCAGAAAAACTTAATCCGCATGATTATCAGAAACTGTAGATGTGGAAGGATGCTTTACAAGACCTAGGTAATCCGTTTGATCAAGAAGGTAATCTTAAAGAAGGTGATGAGTTGCAAACCGCTCTTGAGATACAGTCTTGGAATAACTGGTTAGCTAAACAAACAGACTATTCTACAGATTTTGATGAGTTTGATAAAGAATACCAGAATATAGTAGATTATATTAAAGCTGGAGAAAAGACTATGCAGGATCTGTATAAGTTTATTGATGCCAATTCAGAATATGGTATAAATCCAGAATATCTCGAATATATCTTTGGTAAAAATAAGTCTGCTAAAGAAAGCCTGCAGAGAATGTTCTAGAACTCAATGAAGAGGCTCATTAAAACAAAGAATGGCTTCGTTAAAGATTTTAGTAACGTAATCTTCTCTGAACAGCCTGATGGTACAGTAAAGATACCAGACATGTGGTTCTATTCAAGATCCGCTGATATTAAAAATAACGAAGAGAATAATGCTACTGGTATAGATCCAGAGGAATTTAGAGACGCTTTTGATATCAGAGAGGTACCTTATACAGATCCTTCTGGAATGCAATTAGCTAAGGATGGTGTAACAAAATTTGATCCACGAAATAATCCAAATGGTATAGAACCTATGTCTTGGTTTGAGCACATACTTAAACAATATACAGACGCTGCTCTTGATGGAAGGATGCCTAGATATGTATCACTTGATGGTAAAATAGCAATAGATTTCTCTACACTTGGTGGTAATAGGTAGTCAGTAGAGAGATGGATAGCTGAGAACATTCTTATGTATACAAAGACATGGGAAGGTAAGGATGGTTCCATGAAGTCTAAGCAAGTACCTCTTACAATATTCTCTCAGATAATTCCAAAGAGGGCTACATTTGGCAATAATTAGCCTACGTCTAGGTATATACCTAAAGGTCGTTTTACAACAAAGAAAGGATCATCTACATCTTCTATATACGACGATAAGTTTTACGATGGTGACAGAAGTGGATTGTAGCCAGATTTTGATAAGTATGGAGATAATGACTTTGTTAAGTTTATATAGAAGGGTGATGCTAGAGCTTAGTATTACAATCTTCTTGTACAAACTATGGAATAGCAATGGGATAAGCTTGGACTAGATCCATCGTATAATAGATTTAAACTTCCGTAGATGGAAGGAACGTCTAGCATGAAGAGGTATAGAGCCTTTGGTAGTCCTAAAAAGTTCATTAAGAACAAACTTCAAAATGCAACTGGCGCTACGTCTGATGATACAAGTATGCGAGACGAAGGCGATTTCGTACAGCGTAATGGTAAATGGGTTCTCAAAACTGCTCCAACACGTTTTATAAACGAAATGGAAGATCCTTCTATGATTAGTTCAGATTTAGCTTACACTGTTGGTATGTTTGTAAATATGGCTAACAACTTTGTAAACAAATCTAAAGTGCAAGCTAAACTTGAAACGCTAGGATATAACTTGTCTGAAGAGACAAGGGATTCAGAACATCAAGGAACTGGTACTAGACAGCAAGAGCGATATGCCAAAATGTTAAAGCAATTGTTTTACGAGTCTAGAGAGACAAATGATAATCCTGGAGAAAAACCTTCAAAGAAAGCTATTGCAGCGGCAAAGCTTGTAAATAAGACAAGAGGCGTTTCTGCTTATCTCATGCTTGCCGCAAACGTTCCATCAATGTTTGTAGGTGTATGGGATTCTTTTACACAGATGCCAGCATAGGCTGCTAGAAATGACCAATTTGGTTTTAGAGACCTTATGAAAGCGTACCTTTATACAGGATTTAATCTTATGAAGGCTTTAGCTAACATTGGTAGCCCTATAGCAAACTGTAAAGCTGTAGCTATGATGTAGAAAGATGGTCTTGTTAGAACGAATGACGAGACATTTAAAGATACTTATCGCAATAGAATTACGAAAGCTTTAAAGCAGTCTGCTACAGGAGGTTATACTATTGGTGATTATATGATGAATATGCTGGCTCAAAGAGCTACATATAATGCCAAGAAGTATTATCCAGGTAACATTTTTGTTAAAGAAGGTTTTTACACGAAGACCGAGTTTGATAGATTAATGGTAAATAGTGGTCTTACATAGAAAGAGGTTAATAGAGACTGGAAAGATAACCATGGAGAATCCATGTGGAACGCGTACTACTTTGATCATGGTATAGCAAAGATTAAGCCTTCATACATTAATGCTTAGGTGTATGATAGTAAACTATCTGCTACCATATAGCAAACAATGGCATTGCTTAATGGTAACTCACCAAAGAACGATCAATCGGCTGTTAGTAACAACGTCTTGCATAAATTCTTCTTTTTGATGCGTAATTTCTTTATACGTAGAGCAGAGCATTGGTTTGCAGGATATACATCAGATAACGTTATAAGAGAGATTGAATAGGTAAAAGAAACTGCATAGAGAGGTGGTACTACGACTATTAAGACTAAAACCATCCGCAAACCTCTAACAAATGAGTAGAAGGCATAGAGGTGCATGTATGACTATAGTACCGGTGAAGCTAATCCTGCAGTACTCGTAAACCTTATGAGGGGAGCGCACACGCAGCTTAAATGGTTTAACCAATATATGTTTAATCGTCAAGCCAGACTTGCCGATCCTGTTAAATTTAACAAGAATGAAGTTAAGTCTCTTAGAGAGTTTTTGACATGGGGACTTTGTCTTGCGTTGCTTTCTGTAGGATGGATGGCATTCCATAGATATGTATAGGATGATACGAAAGATCTTAAACCTAAGACTTACGAAGACTCATTACCTACAATAAAGAATTTTATAGACTAGAAGGTTTATCTTAGGCTTATAGATTAGTGTATGTTTAGAACAATTGACTCACAATTCTAGCTGTACAATGTCTATCAGTTCGTAGATATGGTTAAATCTGCAACAACCGTAACATCTGCTGTAGAAAAATTCACAGAAATACCTACGGCTTTAGCTGATGCTGCTGGATTAACAGGAAATAACCCGACTGACATTATTTCGTCTGACTCGAAGTATAAATACTTCCCACGTTGGCAAAGATCTTTAATGACAGCCTCCGGGGTCCTCAATAACATACAAACATGGGGATCTAGTAGAGGTAACGATAAGGTTGGTAGATGGTATTTCGATAATACCGTAACAGGAACTGTGTTTAAGATGGGTGGTTACACATGGAAAGATGGAGAATAGAATAGTGGTAGCGGATTAGTTCCTCCACCACCTCCTCCTGCTCCAGTTGCGCCTCCGCCTCCACCACCAGCGCCTTAAAAATAAACGCGTACTAAGACATTTCACATAAACTAATCCAAACAAAATAGGGGAGCAATACCGATAAGGTACTGTTCCCCTTTGTTGTTATATAAGGTTTTCTAAAAAGAGTGGAGCCTCGTCTGCTAACGGCATAGCGTAATCCGTTTCTACAGACAAGGTGCTATTACATAGCAATAATCTTCCTATATCTGAAGTAAGACCCCAAAACTGCAAAATTCGAGCCCTTTCTTCTAGCGTTGGAGAGATTACTCCATCTTTCATCTTATATGTTGATGGCGTCATACTAAGCTTATACACCATATATGGCATATTATTGCACCGTTTAGTATATACGCCTTTCAAACTAGGTGATTTAACAAAACGGCGTGCTCTATCTATAGATAAAGCGTTCCGTACATTGTCATTAACGACAAAATAGATACTACGATAATCCCCTGGATTGTCAGAGTCATACGTATAGATATCTACAAACCCTGATTTTTCAGAGAAGTCATCTAGCTTAATATCGTTCATAATCAAAGGCATTACTACCTTTGCAAATTTACTCATAGGTTTAAAGTTTCACTACCGTCTCCAATATAGTAATCATAGCTATGGTCCCAATTTTCTGTTCCCAAATGCCATAAATACGCGATCATGAAATCATGTATCGCTACGTCTCTAGAAGTAACTTGAAACGCAGATAATCTGAATACCCTTATTTCATTACTACCTGTTGTATCGATAGCTATGATATAGAATTCAAATTCCCATCTATCGATTTCATCGTTGCTTAATTCTAATACATTAGCCAGGTACCAATATACTGCTTTCTGATAAAAGCACAATTGCCTACAGTAATCAAATTCTTTCATACTGTCTTCAAAGTGCCACAGTTTAGCTGTAGTTTTAATATCCATAATTGTACACGTCTTTGTGTCAAAGTTAAATGTACAGCTATCAAGCAATGATTTACATGCGATAGAAGTATAAGCTCCATGATTCAGTTCATCTATAACCCAGTAATCCCAGTTTATCTGGAACTCATGGTATACATGTATGCTTCCATGTTCGCCAGCTCTTCGTATTAGTCGTCTTGCTAGTTTATGCTCTCCAACATTATGCTGGATCTTCATAAGCTGGTCTAAGTCATACTGAGATATAAGTATTTTCTTAGACTTAATAGCTTCGATATAATCCTTGTACTCTACGCTTATTTTAAGCGCCTCTGAGAGGATTTTATCTTCACTCTTGCCAACTATACTATAAGACTTGCGATAAGCCTCTGAAAGCTGTTTATTTAGCTCTATTTCAACGGTATTTATTAAGTTTTCACAGAATTTTTGTGCCTGTACACTTTTAGGCTTATCGCCATCGAACAGAACGTAATCATTCCAGAATTGATCTGGTTGAAGCAAGAACTCATGTATCATAGTCCCTTTACGTAACTGTGGCAAATCTAAGCCTTTTTCTTTACCATCCAGCATATTACGAAAATAGGCCGGCCCTTTATTCAAGAACCAGCCTATCGCACTATTACTAATGCGCGTATTATCTTCGTAGTATGGAATGTCGTATTCCGGTATTTTGTACTCTGGTATAATCATTAACATCCTACACAACAACCACAACAAATGTCATCTGAAGCTACTTTCTTCTTAACATTCTTCAGACAGTTATCTTTACAAGAACGAGAATGAGGCTTTATGGTACCTTTTGAAGAAAGGTTCATATCCTCGAACAACTCCTCGAATGTTGTAGTAGGATAATCATTAGCTTCTTTTACAAAAGATGCAATGTTATCAAAACTACATACCTCAAAGTTGTCCTTAATAAAGTCTGTTAAAGACCTAACCTCTTTCTTGTCGTTAAGCTTGTCATTCAATACCTCCATTATAAGAGATGGAGACATTTCGTCAAACTCACGCCAATAGCGGATGCGAGAACAACGATCTATCAAGTATTCTGATATCTCATTATCATCATTACATGTAAACAAAATCATATGCTTACCCTTGGTATCAGAGCCATCCAATACCTGTAATAATATAGAATCGTCATAATCCGCAAGGACTTTGTCAAGTTCGTCGAACAAGAAGCAAACGCTTGTGTTACCAAGCTTTTCTACAAGATTTCTAAGGATATATGGACGTATGTTTTTGTCTATATTTATAATTGGAAGACCGCTCTTATTGGCAATTACCTTAGCCATTACAGTCTTTCCAGAACCTTTTAATCCTGCAAGCATCACACCAGTAAATCCGCTTTCAGACAGATTATAGCTATTAATAACCTTATCTATAAAGCGTTCGTCACGTTGTGTACAATATACCTTAGAAGGTAAAGATAAGCCGCTAGTCTCTTCGAGTGAGATTGCGTCAGTATAACGGTCTACGTTAATATTGTAAACCATTCCTGGAGTTAAATCACACTCAAGTCCTTCTGTGTCAAACTTAAAGTTTACGCTCTTACCTACTTTCAAAAATTTCTTTTCCATATTTACTGATATTATAATACTCAAATATTGGTTTTTATCTCTTCTATCATCTCGTCTACCTGTTTATGGTTACGAACGAGATAACATTTCATTTTACTTCGATGCCGTTTAAGATAATGCTTAAACAATTTCCATCTAAGTGGGAATGAATCTCCCATAAGACCTTTACATTCTACTACAAACCCATTTCCTATGAAGTCAGGTAAATATGTTAAAGGTCTTATTTTTTCGCCTAAATACTCGAACTTATCCAGTAATACGAAATGCTTTGGCTCATACTTAACTGGTATTCCAGCTTTCATAAAAGCTTCATAAGTATAGCATTCGAGTTTACTCCTAAAATGGAGGCCATACTTATCGACCTTAGTCGCATTCCGCACTCTGCCTTTAGATTTCTTGTCTATCATAATAAAAATTCTTTCCCCTTATCTTGGATACAGAAGTTCTATTAAAATAGACAATTTCGCCGTCAGTTACTTTTTGTTCACCTACGTGATTAACACACGCACATATACATCCATCGTCATTATAACTATCCCAGATAGTCATCTGCAACTTATTTGGAAGATAAATGCGCATGAATCCGCCTTTGCTAAGGTGAATTTTCTTAGTCAGCTTTTTTGTAAGCCATTTATGCAATAGAGGAGACATTACTGCACCTCCCAGCACACCAAGCAGGCATCCTATTACTACATCAATCATATTTCTGTAACGTTTTTGTTAACCAGTCTTTCATGGTGCTAAATCCGTTGTCACGAACAGCATCTGATAGATCTTTGGCTTTAAATTTCTTGTTAATGAAAAAAGCATCTATTTTGTATTGTTTACTATATTGTCTAGCCTTAAGCATACCTGTTTGATCTCTATCATATAGTATAACTATATGCTTCCATTTGGAACGTAGAGACCTAAGTATATCTTCAGGTATAAACACAGTTTCACTAGCAGCAGCTATTGCATTAAAACCCATCTCGTAGCAACACATCACATCTTTCAGTGATTTTGTTATTATGAGTAGGTCGCCTCCTTCCTTAGGCAATTCGGATAATCCCTGTACGTGCCGATTCGTCAGATTGGTACGCCATTTAGTAAACTTGGAAGCAAGTGGACGATAAATCTTAAACTTATCATACACTTTATATGCATACATAGGACTATTTTCTTTGTAGATACTTCGGACGATACTATTACAAAGAAAGTATTTAATGCTGAACACGTTGAACTTTTTTAGTGTATCAATATGTATTCCGAACTGTTTCCAGTACTGTTTATCTACATTGGTAAACGGCTGTCGAACTATCCCGATATCAGTATCTCCTTTCGGTTTATCGTACGTATTTGTCCTCACGATTGTATTAGGATTTATTCTGCGTACGATTCTCAATAATTCTCGTTCAAGTTCTTCTCTAGTCGTTATACCTTTGTATTCTTTTAGGAACTTCAAAGAGTTTCCGCACTCTCCAGTTCCAAGGTCTTTCCATAATAGCCCTCCTGTTTTGGAATGAAATATTCCAAATGAAGGATTCTTATCTCCAGACCTTAAGGGACTATTCATAAGCTTTCCAACTTTGAATTGTCCTAAACAATACGTATAGATGTCTAAATCATTTACTTTGTCCAAGATATCTTTCAAGGACATAGTAATTGCTGTTCTAGTACTATACATAACTTATAAGTTAGTGGAGAGTACCGGAATCGAACCGGTAAGATACACATTTGTTATCGTCAACCAGATGTCTGCAGACTTACTCCCCTTATAATTTGGCACGTGTGGTTGGAATCGAACCAACAAAACGAAGCGGTCTTTTCTGACCACTACCCAGGCTTGCCAATACTGTGTACACACGTAAATTGAGCAGTTTAATGACATGCTCAGGTCATGACGGACGGATAGTTTACGGACTTATCCAGGTCGGGGACTTCATTCGTACATCCCAGATCCAACTTAAGTATGGTTCACTCATGAGATCTGGCACACCAGGAGAACTGATGTGCAATAAAAAGAGTGTGACCTATCCTCACGGACCGGAGTTTTCTACATACATTTGTACCAATGAAATTGTGGCTATGCTAGGAATCGAACCTAGCAGAATGGGTAAAAGAAAATGTGCTAAAAACAAACCATTCTTGCCATATGTCTCACGACACCCTGGCTAGCCTTATTGGAGGCATTTCACCTCCAAAGGGTAACTGAATTACCTAGCTCCACCAATACCCTTTCATGGCAGTATTACCTCCCTGGGTATAACCACTTGTTGTATAGTTTGACACTCCTGCTATATAGGCAGTATAAAACCACCTACCGGATTTCATACAGTCAAGTAGTATTTTTATTTATTCAGGCGCAAATCCTTTAAAATGGAAGATCTGGCGCTCCTTCTGCATCCGCAGTTTCCGGAGTAACGGTTGGTGGCACGTTAAGCGGATCGTTGTTTTCCTTATCGGCAACAACTGGACGCTCCATAAGATCATTCTTAAAGAGCTTAATCTGCGAATCTGTATTAGACATGTCTTCAACGAAGATTCCGAGCTTACTTACTTGAGTATAGCCCTTCTTGTCGTAAATAACCTTCAAACGAAGCTTCTTCTTAGTAGCGATCATAGGGTCAAGCATATGCTTTGTCCAGTCGATCATCTCCTTAAATGTAGAAAGCTCTGCATCTGGTCTCTGTGGATAGAAACAATCAAGAATCTGACAAACTCGTCCGAACTGAGCGTTATCACGCTTCTGCAGGTCTTCGTCTGTCTTAGTATACATTCCCTTTGTATTTTTCCACTCTGTCAGTGTAGCAGTTTGACCGTCCTCATTCTCAAATACGATCTCGAGGAAATCGAGACCCTGAGGAGACTTGTTACAGTTTACCTCTTTAAGAGTGACGTTCTGGTTAATGCCTACTGGCATATAACTATCATTACTAAATTCTTCGTTGTTAATTGCGGCTGTCTTTGTACTAAACATAATCTCTATTATTTTAATATACGTAATGCTAACGTATCCAGTTTATTCTCAGCATAGTATGCTGTTTCTCGAACAAATCGATACATCAATTTACTTAAATATTCTATCCCAATGTGTTGTAAGTGTCCCATCTTCATTACCTTCTGCAATAACAATATCCTTTCCAGCTATGTGTTTTGCACGAGCCTCCATGATGGTATCAGAGACACCACCTTTAAAGGATATATGTGTTTCATTTCCTTTGCGATATACATAACCAACCGCATCGGCTAATCCACACACGATTTTACTCAGTTTACCAACCAAGTCTAGTTCTTTTGCAGAAACTTCAACACCATCCTTTTCAGTTACGGTGTCTTTAACGTGACCTACAAGAATAAATTCGTCACACAAATCTCGGAACATATCAACTACTTTCTTTACTGCATCTCTAAGATATTTATAGCCCGCACCATTAGGTAAGGTTGTTACATCTGTACCATCCCATTTTTTCCCAAGTGGCGTTTGGCGATAGAGTGTACAAGCATAGCTCATACAAATATCCTCAAGTCGTGTAGCATTGTCAATAGTGATGTGCTTATAGAAATTATGACCTACTTCTTTATTCTTGGCACGAATGGCACTTGCTGCTTCTCCTAGATCATTGATCGTACGACACTGGATGGCCATCGCATCAATGAAAGTAGAGCCTCCCTCAAGGTCTATGATAAGGTTATTATCCAGCTGAGCAAGACAAGATGTCTTACCAGCCTTTGGAAGACCGTATAAGATTAGATACTTAGGATTTTCAGAAACTGCAGGAATTTTACTAGTAGGTAATGTTAAACTCATGATACAATGATACTAAAAGTTTTAATTAAAGCTTAATGTTAATATTAATGATTGTCTTCTTAACCTCTGGACTAAGTGAAGAGGTAAAGTTGTAATCACTAAAGTCAGAATAGCTATAAATGTCGGTACCAATCTGGATCTCATCATTGTAGAAAATGATAGGGAGACCATTCTCAAGACGGTAAATCTTACCGAGCTTAATACCCTTCATAGTATTCTTCTTCTTGCCATAGTTAGCAAGAATATCACAAGCCTTTGCGAACAAAGTGTCGCCCTTCAGAGGCTTGTAGATATAAGTATGATCCAACTCGTTGAACATGGCATCAATCAGATCGTCCTCCTTCTTTGTGTTAAACAAATAAGAGTTGTTCTTCTTTACAGTAGAAAGAATAATATCATCGAGAATCTGAGAATAAATGTTACCATTGTTAGTGTTCTTAATGTTGTTATCAGTAAACTTAATATCGTATGTTGTCATAATTCAGCCTAAATTTAATTGCTTAACTTTCTATCAAGTTGTTATATGCTAAGTCATTCTGGAATTCAAGTATGCAGGGCTTTCCTGCGTCTCGATTCTTCAAGATGTGTAGATACACCTTGTTCTGAGTAGGTAAATGGCTCGGGCCGTATTCTTGTATTCCAAGAATTTCAGGCCTATGAATAACTATAACATAATCGCTAGCTTGAAATAAAGCATCAGCAGATGAAATGTCGCTTCTCATAGGATAATGCGACAAAAAATTGTTTATTCTTTCTGGTGATTCGATATTTCTATTCATCTGTGCTAGTTGTAACACTGATGTCATAGGATACTTTTTGGCACTTATGAAAACTCTTTCGAGTTCCTGCATGGTCTCTATAACACTGCCTATAGGCTTTGTAAGTAGAGCGTGATCATACATTATTATAAAGTGTTTATTAGTACCTTTTACATATGTATTATAGAAATACCTAATAATATCTTCTGCTTCCTTGGGAGTTGTAGGATTATCTACAAACCATATAGGATACTCCTTTAGTTGATTAGATACTGAGATGACTTTTCTGAAGGTATCGTCATCTAGGTCCGTTTCCGAACTATACAAAGTCGAAGTCGTTTTCCTAAGCTTACTAGAAAGCGTTCTTCCAACTTGCCTAAATCCAACCATCTCTAACGAGAAAATCAGAATTACTATTTCTTCATCAGGATTCAAATCAACAATATCAGTTGAGATCTCATTTGCAAACGAGCTCTTTCCGCTTCCTGAAATACCAGCTATGGTGTAAACGGTATTAGGTTCAATACCTCCCATACACTGCTTATTAAACTTAGCCCATCTAGTCTTAAGAGAAGTTATAGAATGCTCTCTTCGACCAGATATGTAGTTTATTGCCTCTTGGGCTACAACTGACATTGGTCGTATAAGATTAGATAAGTTCTGTTCCATAAGTCGATTCCTCAATTTTAGAGTTGTCTTGCATTTCTTCCTCAGATTCTTCCCATTGGTGGTCTACGAGCCATCTCCACATCGTCTTCATATAACTTAGTTTACCTTCGTTAGTCTTTTTCTTCATTTCGAAGTCAAGACACTGAATAAGATGTTGAGCCATAGCCTCACTTTGACCTACATAAACATTAAATAAATGTCTACATTTGTTAACGTTGGCTCTTAGATAGTTTTTTGTACCATCTGGTCGTAGAACGTATATTGGGTACATTTCATAGAACAGATCGAAATAATCCTTTTTAGGGCGGACTACATCCTTAAGCGCATCTGTTGCATGATATGTAATTGACTTACCTCTCTCGATCGAGGTAATAAGTCCCTGAGAAATTAAGTTTGATATTTCTTCGTCGCTAACTAGGCTGACAATTTTGCGGACGTCTTGATTATAAGTTTTTTGATTCTTATCCAATACCAAACTTAGGAATATTAATTGATTTGAATTTAATCCTGGAATGTCCAGGAGTTTTGTGTTTAGTTCAATAATCATCTTATATACGTTGATAAACGATTAATCATCGAAGATTGTCAACTGGCGGTTAACAAACTCACTAGCTATCTTTTTTGCTTTGCTAATGTAATATTGATAATCCAGGTGACGGTTTTCTATTGGTGTGGCATCCATCTTATTAAGGATTCGGACTCCATGTTCCGTTATTCTTGTTTCAGAACGTTTTTCGTACATTTTGTCCTTGACCCTTATAAGATAGTAGCCACTATTCGATGCGTAGTACCTATTAATACGTTGAATCAGGTTTCCACCATACTCAACTTTTGATTCCTTATTTACGCTTTGTGACATCAAGAAATCACGGATATCTCTATCCTTCTTAATAAACTTGTCTATCGGTTCATTGTTCAAAAAATAGTTTATCACAGCTTTGGAGATAACAACTGGTGTCATACTATTGTTAAGACCAATATCTGTGATAAACTTGCCTTTCTTTTCTATCAGTCTCGGATCTCCAGATTGAGAGTATCCTTTGCGAACACCAAAGTAATTGTTCACGTCGTACTGATAAAACGACTCGTAATCATCGGATTCGAATGTCAACTGGGTTAATTGCTCAACTTCCTTAATTGCATCGGCTATTGCGAAGCGGGCGGATTTGTCAGCAATGTAGACGACACCATCTGTATTGACTTGTACAATCTTACAATTCAATGCTAGAAGCCTATCCACTAACATAAGTAGTATAAGTTGCCCATTTATACGTATCTTGTACACGTTAAGTGGATCATATGCCCAGCTACTTTCTTGTTGCATCTTTCCGGTAAGAGCATTAAGAGCCTGTTTGAATGCCTTAGACTTTAATAACTCTCCATTACGTTTGGCAGCCAAACGCTCTTCGTATAGAGCGTTGTACACATTCCAAAAATCTTCTCCTAAGTGAACTGGAAGCCAATGGTTTATAATGGCTAACGAAGGATACATAGACGTAACGTCCGAGTGTCCTATAAATTGTTCATCTGTAGGTTTGTAGACTCTAGGTTCATTGATGGTGTGTATACCACCTTCTCCTATAGAGTAGCAAATGTTTGAGAGAACGAACTTCTTCTCATAGTTTTCTTGTTTCTTATCAGACTTACTTGCGTTGCAAGTAGCATTCTTTACGTCCGATAAGACTTCTTTCAACTTTGGGTTAGAATATTGTATGAATGGGAGTATAATGTCACCTAAACAAATGTTTCCGACTTTTCGAGTACGAGTTTTTAGCTCGTCTTTTGTTGTGTTGGTAATGTCTAAAGTCTTTCGCAAGAGTATTTCCTCTCCAAATCGTACACCACTCATTGATAGCGCATCAAACCCCCATTCTTTTTCAACTTCAAGACGTAGTTCTACATCTTCTTTTACTTTGTTAAGTAAAGCTTCAGTAGCATCTACGTCATTCACATTATACTCTATCATAGCATCGATATCGCATTCTTCTATCTGCATATCAAAGTTACCTTCGTACTCTTGCACATTTGGCATATGCAAAAGTATTTCGATTTCTTTTAAGCTTTTCTGTTGCTTAGCGCTATAGAGCATCAACATAAGGTCAAACGAATAGAAGTAATTTGCATACTTGTACTGTTTAATCTTATCAATATTGTCTGTTTTTTCCGAACTTATTATCTCTTTACTAAGATAATACAGAGAACTACAAATTCTCGAGTATCCTAGTCGCTTCATTCTATTACAGAAATGTATGATGTAGTTTATAACTATATCATCATAATGCTTGTTGTTGTAACCACACATTATATGATCAGTTCTGTTTGTATAGAAGAAGTCAACTAGTTCTTCTAGTTGATTTTTACGACAGGATATCTCGAATTTATATAGGTTATGATTCTCTGAATCTTTACAAGTACAATGAAAACAGTTTGGAAAAACTTCTATGTCATATAGAACTACTGGTCTTTCCTTTACTATCATAGTAGTTCCAATCGGATTCGAACCGATGACCCCCGGTCTTCCCGGTGCTCTGGCCACTGAGCTATAGAACCGACCCCGTCGGGCCTGCATGACATACACAATATGTGCGGACGCTGATTTATGTTTTACGTCTTTCGGTACCTTTCTCGCTGCCACATATCAGTACCACATGTTGTCCCTAGTGAGGGTTTGCACCTCGCAGTCATATCCTTTCGGAGCACACTAGGGTGACCAGTGGTGTCCTGGTCAATTTTGAAGAGAGTACGCCTTAAGCTGCCATTCGCATTTTATTTGCGTTTGGCAACAGGATTCGTCCTGTCTTCTTGCGATGGTCTTTAAGGTTTGTACAAACAAGATTACTGCGTTTTGCCTTTACCTTATTTGTCTCCTTACGAGCCATCTTCATGACTTTACTGTGTTCTGGAAGCTTGTTTACGCCTCCATACTTAGCAGTTTCGCCATTGTCTTTTATCTGAGCAATTTCTTGCTCGTGGAACAACTCGTCAGTAGAAGAGAATCTACCAATAAGCTGTAATTTGTCATATTTAGCGACAACTAAGTCTCTAATACGTTCTTCAGCCGCGACTCTCTCTGCCTCCCAAACCGGGAATTGCTGTGAATAGAATAAGTCGTCTTTCTTAACTGGACATGGGTTCTTTCGTTCCCATTTCTGCAGCTTGTGTTGAACATATCCTTCCATGAGCTCGATGCGGTTAAGCTTCGTAACCTTTCTGCGAGACTCAATCTTAATTGAATTACGCTTGAGCAGTACGAACCAAGGTCTCTTACGAGAAAGACCATGGATACCATGTTCTTTACAGAACTTAGAAGTAGTCCCATGAGACTTGTTAAAGTCCTTAAGCCACTCCTTTTTAGCGTCACGATAAGTTTTAATATAATCGTCCAAATATTGATTATTCTGGGTATTCATAACGTTGCCTCCTATAATTAAGCTGCCTGTTTAACTGATTTTTGTTTAACTTCCTTAACCTGTGTAGGCTTCTTGTTTACAGCCTTAGCCTTAACCTTAAGCCCACGACGAAGCTTACGTCCCTCAGCCTTAGAGCCGTGACGGAAGTTGTACGTATTCTTCTCAAGGGTCTCCTTAGCCTTTTTCTTAGCTCTACGGAGATTGTAGAAGTTAACGCTAGCATTCTTAGAGCACTCGATAGTATGAGGATCACCTCCCTTCTTGTGCTTGTTGTGGTTACTTGCAGATACGTCAATACCAGCCTCCTCGAATGGAGACTTGCTATCAGAACGATACTGATAGAACGTAGCGTTACCCACAAGGTCACGCAGCTTCTCTACTACGGTTGCTGGCACATCCTTAAAGAATGCTGTAGAATTGGTAATGCATGCAGATTTAATTCCGCAGTCTTTTACCAACTTCTCAAGTTCTCCCTTCTTCTTCAGAACGGAGTCGCACACAACTGTTATATTGTATACAGTAGCGTTGTCCCACTGTTTCTTTGCGATGTCTACCACCTTCTTGGTGTCGGCATCATTGAGATGCATACGCTTGCATCGACGGGTAATTGATGCGATATGACGAGCCTGAGCGACATTACGATGCTCTTCCTGCTTCTTCAAACGCTCCTCAAGAGTAATTTTAACAGGCCCTGAAGCCTTTGTCTTCTTGGAGTCGATCAACTTATCCATGATGCTCTTTTTACGCGCCTTACGGGCCTCTGCACGAGCCTTAGAGGTAGCATACTTAGCCTCCTCCTTCTCGGCTTTAGCCTTCTTTTTAGCCGCCTTGAGTTCAGCATGTTTCTTAGCCTTCTCTGCATCAGCAGCACGGCGCTTCTTAATGTTCTCTATTATCTTATTAGCAGCATCAGACTCTTCCTTCTTAGCTGCCTCAGCCTTAACTGGTGTAGTTCCTATCTTAGCCTGAACCTTCTTGAGGTTCTTCTTATTATTCTTCTTTGACATAATCTTGATAATTTAATGTGTTAATAATGTTGTTTTTAAGGCAAGGGATTCCTTATTTGTGGTTCGTGTAAGCCTCGATCTTACTCCTTTCGGCGACCCTTGTATTTGTCTCGAACCTATAGTATTTAAACTGCAAGATCCATCTCGAACTTATCTGCAATAGTATCCTTAATCTCAATAGAAGTCTCATTGTTAAACTTCTCAAGATTAGAGTCAAACTTATTTGCTAGTAGCTGCTGCTCGTGAATAAGCTGTGCAATCTTAGCTGATGAGAATATCTCACGCTTAGGCATAGCCTTCAATCCCTTCTTTGCCTTAGTTGATGGATCAAGTGTCTTGATCATCTTGAGCTGAGCTATAGCCTCCTTTGCCTCACATGCTGCAAAAATACTATAGTTATTTGTCTTCTTAAAATCCTCATAAGAGAATGTAGTAGTACCTGTATTAAGAGCTACCAAAATACCCTTAATCATAATACGCTTCTCACTAAGCTGTATAATCTGGTTATACAAACTCTTGAGATCTAAGCCAGAACCCTGCTTTGCTGCAATTGCCTTCTTAGACATCAGGTTCTCTGCTCGAATAATTCGCCAATACTTGTTGATAGTAATATCAATGTTCTTGCGAATTGTAATAATGTTTGCTGAGTTCAATTTAATTGATTTCTTATTCATATAGTTTGATTAAAATTAAACAATTTACTTGAATCAGCCATTTACCTAGCTCCTATACTACATATTACTGTAATAAAGGATAAAAGGGTATCCATTGGTAACCCTACCCCGCAGGGTGGATTACCTATTCTCCGCAGAGAACTTTTAAGGATGCCCTTTAATATAAACTAATAATATTGTTATTGTACTTTCTTGCAAACAATAACGGTAACGTCATGCATGAATGTGTACTCTTCTGCGCACAGATCGTACACCACTCCCGCAGGAATGTTTCTGTTTATGGCATTACTCGTTTAGCATTTACAATTCCATACTCCAACTCAATCATTGGTTTACCAATGCAGTCTTTCACCTGCAAAACTTCTTTACGTCCGTTGATATTGATAACAATTTTATCAGGAAACTCTTGCTGAGCGTTAAGCCTTGGCCCTGACACCCGGGACCCCGCAGGGTCCGCTCCTACGCCATCAGCAATGTTAGAATTCTGACATACTTTTGTCGCAACATCATACAGTCGTTCTACGACCCAGTTAAAGTTTTTGTCTTTAACTCCTTTCATCACAATTTCTTGTGATAGTCCTTCCATAATGGCTTTTTGGTTAAGCCCTGTGGAAAGACTCACTAGTGCATCCCATACCTTAAGAGCAAAGCTCTCAAATGGTAAGGTTTGCTCACAGCCGATTATCTTGTTCCAGAAATGGAATCTAGTTGAACCAAGAGTAATACTACCATCATCGTTAATGGTATAGATCTTGTACTTCTCTGTATGGTCCAACTTTTCATAAACGGCTGCCTTAATTTTCGGTTCTGAGAGCATTACTGCTATAAGCTTAACGCTCTTTTCTGTTAAAACAGCCTCCATGAACTTATGCTATCTTATCAGCTGGTTTGGAATCTGCCTTCTGACGCTCATAGTCGGCAACGATCTTCTCGTTTGCTGCAATGGCAGACAAACACTGAGCCTTAGCCTTATTGGCCTGCTCAATGATTGCGTCCAGACGAGCAATCTCACCACGGTTAAGATCGTTAAGAATGCCACTCAAATCCTTAGGATCTGAGAACACGGCCTTAGAGTTCTTGTCCTTAAGAGCGTTCTGAACTGCCTCCTCTGTGGTCTCACCAAACTTGGTGCTGTTCTCACCGAGAGGGATATCGATTTGGTGCTCGGTGCCCTCATTGAGACGGCAAACGACATCACCGATTGCATTCTGCTTAGTTGCCATAGACTCAATCGTAATATAGCCGATCGCGAAACGGCGAGGAGAACGATTGAGGACAAGGTTTACATTGGAGCCCTGCTTAGCCTGCTCCAAAACCTTATCATGATCTGGGTTGAACATACGGGTCTGAGGAATAAATACATCCTGACCAAACATTCTGCCACCGAGCAAGCTCAGTGGGGTACGATTTGACTTAATTGTAGTTTCCACGATGTTTACATTAATTTCTGACATAATCATATCCTCTTTGATATCGTTATTGATTAACTAACGATATGATTTTTAAAATATGGTGTATTTTGGCTACACCTTTGCCGTTGTTTATTGAATAAAGCAACGCTGATACGAAGATACTCGGTTACTACTTTGCTTACTTAGTTTTCTAAAGAAAGTTCTACTATTGTAGACGCTTTTTATAGACTTAGCTACACTATTTCTACTACAACAATAGGGTAGTAGACTTGTAGCAGGAATTACGTACGTATGACGTAATTAACATTTACTGGATTATCCAGGCCCATCGTCTAAAGCTTTGAATGCTTTCTTTGCATAATCAAATGCTGAACTATTTTCTGCTATTTTGTTCACGTTTTTTCTAACTTAACTATTCTAATCTTCGTTGGTGAAATTTTGCAGAGCAACTAACACTCATAGAATCTTAGAATCCTTATAACCCACGAAAATATGTAGAATCTCGGTCGTATTTCCCTTACTATACTTACAAGATATTCCTACACGATTGTTATTAAAGCAGATTATCTCTACTGCTAACTTAGAAGCGACTGTCAGCTAGGTCTCCTTACTGCGGTACTCGGCTTATGGCATGTACCCAGCGGTTGGTTATCGGAATGTCTCAGGATCAAACCCATCACGGACTTTACGGCTTTTTACATCTTTGCTGATGTTTGCAATTTTTCTGTACCGGTATTACTACCTCCTATTTATAGTGCACGAATATTGGGAATTCAACCCATACATTTCATCTTGTCACCCACTTATAAACGTAATATACATGTATAGAGACAGTATACACATATAATATACACAGTCGTTTTACAACATAGAATATAAGCTGCCCATCAACTTTCTGTATTGCTTCGAACCTTTGTGTTTACATATACTATTGCGTAGTATATTTTAGCATGGTTGGCATATCGGTTGGCACTCGATTTCTTTACCTCAAGTCCTTACTTACAACGTAAGATACACTCTATAAAGGGACATCAATTTTTGTTAAACATGTTATCTTTTAAACTTTCTAGATTTTCATAGTCTATATCTTTTGCATACAATATACGCATATATAATATACCAGCTTACTACTCTGTAGAGACTATATAATATTGCATATCATAATACAAATAGACTATTGGTCTAAATTGTTTTGGATGAAAGTGGAGGTCAAATGATCCTGGCTGGATATATCTCGAATCAACTTTCTACCTATTTTGCTATTTCTTATTTTAGGATAGCTTTCCATCAATTTTCTTTGACTGTAACGGAGTCATCGATCATAGTCTCATGAACGATTTAATTTTCATGGAAATTGGCTGTAAGTTCGGATTGCCTAACATCCTAATAATACAACTGGAATAGATTTTCACCGCGATCTTCACCCGCGTACGATACTCCCGTAGAGCTTCGATTAAGGGACTGCCCAACCCTTGTGCTTGTTTTACTTTTATATACCGCATAAACAAGAAAAGCCTGGCGGTCACAATCAGACACTTCTACCCCATCCCTGGCACCCCTTCAACGGAGTTGTACTGAATCGAACAGTAAGGTTTTGGTATAGTCAGCAAACTCATTTAGTTTACTCTGTGTGGTATTACTCCCACAGTATTTATGCAGTTTTTCGGCCTTTATACTAGCTTTGGACACTAGAAACACTACCTACGGCTTAATAATACTTCTATATTGTTTGGGATATCCTCGGTTCTTCCAGCACTATGCACCATACCATGTATGCAATTCTGTTCACCTACTGGGGACCAATATAGTTCATCTCGTGTAACGTTCGTATATGCTTAGTATTATCACATATAATTCCGATACGGTTCATTATGCCCTTCTTGGGACTTATGCGTTTTTAGATTACACAGCCTCATCCAGCTTGTCTCCAGACGGTTCTCACAAGTCCAGCTGTGTAATCTATAGGAGTTGATACAACGCTCCTCCTACTTATATCAAACTGTTTCAATGTTTGATACATTTCATCCTACCTTTTGAGTAATCTCGCCCTGCAAGACAGGGTTAACATATTCTCGGATCAAGTTTAATTTAATTGAGTTTTTCTTCTAGCTCCTTCGCGGGGGATGTTCCAGAATAGTACGTAGACTAATGGGATCTACTATATGTACTTACCTAATTATTGCACATAGGGTTCTTATGTTTACTTATGTACATTAGAGGCGATTTGGATATAATCACGGAGCTCTCCCTTACGAATGGTAGAGTTGTGATTAGTGGAGTCGACCTTTTCTCCAGGTTCCATAATATACAGAAGTGGTACATACGACGTATCTGTCTTCTTAATTATGGTGCGTTTAACAATTGCCTTTGCAGGCAACTGTTTATGATTACAAGGTACAGGCACTTTTACCTTAACGGTATCATGCACTGTATCAGGATTAGCACGATTCATCTGACCAAGTAAATGGTCCATTGGTTGCGATACAGTAGATGCTGCTACTGTTTGCACTGTCGTTGGAAGGGACACATTCTTAAGATCTGCAATATTCATTCCGATCGCAAGAAATGCTGCACCTAACAACGTTGTTACTAATTTTTTCATACTTTGATAGTTAAATTATTTACGTTCACTTTGCCATTTGATATCAAAGGCTTTTTTAACGCGACCAACTAGTTGTGAACCAGCTTTCTTAATTGGTCGTATTATTTTTTTACCTGAGCCTTAGCTTTACCCTTGGCTTCCTTCTTCTTATCATCTGCCGCTTTCTTATCAGCTGCTTCCTTAGCAGCCTTGGCAACAGCCTCTTCCTCAGCCTTAATCTCCTCATCGGTCTTAAACGCTAAGTCGATAATATTCTCCTTAGCATAACCAGCGAGTGGATCAGAAGGGTTACGGAACAGATTAGAGATGATACCAGCATACTGAGTAGCGTTATCCAGCATAGAATCAGGCTTAACCTTAGCCATCATCTCTGGAGCAACATCGCGATAGTATGCACGCTTAATGGCGATAACAGTCTTCTTAGCGAAGTTGTTACCATCCAAGAAGTTCTTCTTCAAGTTTTCAACAAACTCACCTGGAGCTGCAAGAACCGCTGCAGTGGCCTTATCGGCAAACGCGATGTTCTTGTTAGCTGTATCAATGTGAGCCTGGACACGATCCTTCTCAGGAAGCTTGTTCTCTTTCTCGAGCAAAGCTTCACCACTAGAGCGAACTTCGTCAGCACCGATAAGAACAAGACATCTTACAGCGTCTGCAATCTGATTGTCGGTATACTTACATACACCGGTATCCTTGTTTGTAGAATGATCCTTGAGCTCACAGAACGCAGATACAGGAGATCCTGACGTAGCGGTAACGTTGAAGAGGTGAGCACCAATTCCATAAGTAAGAGTTCCGACACGACCCGTAAGGTTAACAACCTCATGAAACACGTCATGAAAACTCATGTTATTGACACGCTCAAGGTTGCTCTTAGCAGAAGCAAGAGCTTTCTCAGCGTTTTCCTTATACTTCTTGTCCTTGGTGTCCTTGAGTGTCTTCTCAGCAGATTCGATCGCGCGCTTAGCCTCGATAGAACGATATGCCTTATAGAAGTTCACACACTGTATAATGCTTTCCATAAGCTTAGAATCGCGATTCATAGCCAGGAAGCCAGAGAGAGCCTTCTTAAGCTCTTCCTCATCCTTGATCTTTGTAGGATCAAAGACCTTACCTGCTGTAGCAGCACGAGCCTGAGCATCCTCTTCGAGCTTCTTAGAAGTCTCTTCTGAAACCTGCACAGCTGCACCTGTAACTTCAACTGCTTCAGCATCTTCGGTCGAAGGCAAGAGTTTAGCCTCATCAAAGTTTACACCAATCTCCTTAAGAGCTTCCTTAAGCTCTGGGAGCGCAGACTTGCGGATTACTACCGCAAAGTCACTTGAACCATACTTAACCTCATTGCACATGCATACAGCAATGCCAAGAGCATTAATATGATTGATCTTGTCGATGGCTCCCTGCGGGATACCAGTATGCTCTGCAGCGTTCTCATCCAAGAAGAAACGATCATGAGCCATCTTCAATAAGTCTACCTGGTGATTGCGGTCCATACTTGACCCACCTGTTGTTGTGAGCATAGCTGCAGCCTCAACAGTTGCGTTTACACCGTTATCACCATTGTTGTTATTCTGGGCAACCTTAACGTTACCCTTGTTCTTTTTGTTAGCCATTTTGATAATGTTTAAAAACGTTTATAAATAAAATTAATTAATACTTTTCTGGGCAACTAACTTAGATTCAACTTGTGTCGAATATAAAGTTCGTTTTTAACCAATCTTGTGGAGGCTTAGTGAGCACTTTAATATGCCCATCTTCACCCAAGTTAAGCGCAGCGACAGTATCTACTACAACTGTATCCTTACCTGCTGGTTTTGGCTCATCACATGTACCGGCGCCCTCTGAGGGTTCCAAAGCCTGAAGTGAGCACGTCGGTGCCAGCATGGGAGTTGCAGAAGATTTAACTGTGCTGGCTTCACTTTTATGGTCAACAAAGGCACTGTTGACCATGCTCTTACCAGTAAAACCAAGCAAGAGACTCACAAGAATGATCCAGAACAACTTGTTGCTCTTATTGTATCTTGCGAAACCAAGAGCGATAAAAATTGAGAGAATCAATAATAAAAGTGAAGTCATTTTGTTAAACTTTTAAATTGTTTTTAATTTTCCTACGAGTGCGGCTTAACGCAGCTTTTATAGTGCCTGTAGGAGTCTTTAGCACTTTGCTAATTTCATCAACTGACAGATCCTCTACGTAAAACAAATTGAAAATCTTCTGTGTCTTTTTAGGGAGCTTTTCAAACTCCTTTAAAAGAAATTCATGTTCAAGAAGATTGACAAGATCTTCTTCTTCCGAAGAACTAGTTAATTCTACGGGTAGTCGGCCCATATCTTCTCCTAATTCCATAGATTTTTCCTTTATCTTTCGTAAATAATCTATAGCTGTTCTATTAGCTATAATTCTCAGCCATCCGCCAAAAGACGAATAATCTGTGAATGTCGAGAGTTTCTGGTGAACCTTAAGAAATACAACGTTTGTAAGATCTTTAGCTTCATCCATATCATTCACGTAATGAAAGAGCACGTTGTCAACGAACTCTTTATAACGGTTAAACAATTTATTAAACGCAAGCTCATTTCCCTTTTGAGCTTCTTTTATGGTCTCAATCTCAGATTGAGTGATACGCTGATACTCCATATTGTGGAGTAGGGGAGATTTCTCTCACCCTACCCCTGATAAAACGGAAGATCGTATACCATCTTTTGACGATACAGCGACCAAACGTTGTTGACGAAGTTGTTGAAAAGAATTAATTTTAAATCTTTTCCGCCGGTTTTCATTTCTACTTGTTCAAGCAGTCCTGAACCGATACGCATACGAGTTGTAAGCGTTTTGAACTTCATAGGGTTAGTTAGGACTATTGTTTTCATAATCCAGTCACCAACTCTACGCAAATGTTCATTGCAGCAGTATTCGTACAAACAATCATCTTCTAGGCTGTCTCCTGCAGCAAATAAGTACGGCTCATAAACGAAGCCTTTTTTAAGGCGGTTATGAAACCAGTTAAGTACATTTTCTATACCTTCTTCTTTGCAGCCTAACAAGCCAGCCTTGTAAATTAGCATTTTAGGGAAATACTCCATTTTTTTTTATTTTGTTTAATTAAATGTTTTCTTAATAAACTTAGAAAAATCTTCAAGATATTCCTCTAGAAAACCAGCTTTTTCTGACAAGAAATTATCAAATAGTGTCATATTACCGCATTTGCACGATATTTTGTAATAGTTTTCCAGAAATTTATAGTTATTCTGAAACCATACTACCCAACTATTGACCCATGCCCAAAATGCATATTCTCCAGCATTGAAAGTCTTGTTGATTGATTCTAAATTTATAGAGTCTGCAAAATTAAAATTTTGAGACCCCTCGTGGATTCCAAGAGCCATTCTTATTGACGCATTCTTCTCATCTGTTCGAGGTCTCCCTTTTCCAGTGTTGTAGATTGCTATATTCTCTTGATATACACGGTCTATCCATCGCGTCTTAACAGCATACTTAATTCTTTCGTGTGGCTTCTTACCAATATTTGATAATCTACCAAATTCTGTACACCATTTAAATGCGAGGTTGACGACATAAGGGCACCTGTCCTTTATCATCGCTTTATATCCCTTTGTCATAACTAATAGGAAGAAGCTGGGGAATCGAACCCCAGACCCAAACCAAAAGGCGACGGTACCAACTTCTTTCTTCTCTCCACTTAGGTAGGAAACACCTAGACTAAACTTACGCTACGCAAGTATAGTCTACAATGTTATTTACATTGCCGTTTAATTTATAGTATAGTGCTTAATGTATTTATCTCCTCTGTCTGTCAAAACCAAACACGCCCATATAGACAGTTTTACAACATGTCTAGGTTGCCCAAACGGAATCTAAGCGTAGGGAGGAGGAACGTGGACGTGAGCGGAGTCGAACCGCTGTCCAGACAGATTATTTCATACACACTGTACATTTCTTTGTAAATGTTCCGATGATCAGTCAGAACATTTGATTTAAGCCACTTTAGGTGCGCTCTAAGACATTTTCTGTAGCTTTGTGGTTAATTACTCCACTTGCACATAATAATGCCTCAGAACGCTTGTAATATGGCTAAAAAATATATAGGAATCCTCATGATACGAAGATACTTAGAGGGCTATATTCAGCATTTTTGATATATTTTGCAGGGTTCGATTAACTTTCTCAAAGTAATCAAATCTCCCCGATACAATGATACGCACAAAACATATTGTTTGATCTACTGTCCCAATTTATTGTGTGGGTTCACATCTCTTCTTCTCATCATGATACAAAGATACTTGATGAGAATGTTAATTCATTCTAAGATTCTTTCTCTGACCCGTTTCTACGAAACCCTCTACAGTACTTCAGAATCTGTGTACATGATACTAAGATACTTGTACTAGAAGAAGAATTAGAATCGATCGAACTGATAGTTGGCATAATACCAGCTGTTAGGATACTTGCTGCGCAACTCACGGTCGTGCTTCTCGTACTCCTGGTTCAGCTCAGTCATTTGCTTACGCTGATCCTCGTCGATCTTCTTAGACAGGTCACGGAACGTGTCCGGCGTAATCTTCTGGTCATCAGGAACGGCGGTACCATTCTCGTCCTTGCCCAGAAGACGGGCCAACAGCTCTGTACGCTTCTTCAGAATATCGAGTGTGATCTTTGCCTTCGCACGGTCCTTACGGACATTGAGAAGCTCCTTAATACGGAGATAGTCAGCACACTTAACGATCTCTTTGACCTGGGAGATCTTACGCTTCTCCTCATCCTGGCGGATCTCTTCTGCCGCCTTGTCTGCGATGTCGGTTACAAGGTTACCCTTAACCAACTTCTCTACCACGTTGTCTACTGACGCATTCTGCTGCTCTTTAGCAGCACCCTTTGTTTCTGCTTTTGCCATTTTGATAATGATTTAAAATGTTTGTAAATAAATTAATTAACATATGTTACTACTTCGCCAACACTCCATGATGGGTTCTTAACCAATACAGCGCCGTTATTATTAACGGTGATATCACATGGAGCTTCATGGGCGCAGTTAGCCAAATGAATGAGTGCGAATCTAGCCTCTTTAGCTTGATTCTCATCAGGGTATTTGGATTCGAATGCCAATGTTTTAACAATCTTACCCTTTACCTTCTTAGTCGTATACACTGGAATCTTCCACATAATCGAGAGGATTTAATTTGTTCTGAAACTTGTCACGCTTATAAGCCTTTGCTTTAGCTTCTGCATGACGTTGACGATACACTTTCTTTGTATTACGTTGCGTTCTACACATAGTTACATATTACCTTGAACTGTTTTGAATACACAAATAACATCGGTAGAAATACCGTAAGAATCACGCATTCTCTTACTTACACCACAAGACATAACCTTGATAGCATTTGTAAGAGATTCGTTGTTAGGCTCGTCATTTACAGCCTCGACCAATGCAAGCATCAACTTCATTTTTGAGTTGAAGAACTTGCCAAACTTCTCTTTTACGTAGATGCATGCAGATTCTACGACAGATAATTCTGTAGCATCCTTATTTTCTGCATGACGGATAACAATGGAATTAACTTCAGTCTCATCCATTGTAGATGCATGTATGTCCATAACATCTGGTTTAACAACCTTCAGCTGCGAAGCTATTGACATAACTTCAGATGGATTCAAATTTGAACCATCGTAAGATATGATAATGTATCTCTTCATAGCTAATCCTCCTTTGGCATTATATTAGTACTAGAGGACTGTATAACCTGCACATGCTTACCATCAATAATGGTATCAATTGTTTCCGTGTTAGGAACGTCTGGCGGAGTCAAGATACTGTATTGGTCTGATTTGTCAGGCAAGTTCATATACACATGCTTGTTAACCTCAAACTCATGGGATATGCTTCCCTTAGTTATTGGTTCCCCAGATTTCTCTAGGACCGATACAACATCACGCATAACCTTTTCAGGTATGCTGAAGAACACAGAATCCTGATGTCTCCACTGGCCTTCCGTCTTCTGATATGTCAACGCATCAGAATAGTCGGCGAATGTAGGATTGTCAATTTCCTGCATCATCTTTGATACCATGAGCGAATCATCGTGTCTGATTTCGCTCTTTGTCTGCTTCACATAGTCACATGATGACACTGCGATAGCTGCAATAAGCATGATTAAGCACATGCTAAGCTTTTCAAATAATCTCTTCATTTTGATAATTTATTAGAGATTTAACAAATGTTAACTATCCGGGTTTTAAAGATTCACGGAATCATCTATTGTGATACATATGGGACTCGAACCCATGACCCATAGATTAAAAATCTATTGCTCTACCAACTGAGCTAATGTATCTAATGAAGGAATACACGCATACACCTAGTTCGATATTAAGTATGCCCACCTATTGTGGTATTACTAGGAAACCACACCTACCTCTTCCTTCTTGTGGACCAGCTAGGGTTTGAACCTAGGACCTCCAGATTATGAGTCTGTTGCTCTAACCAACTGAGCTACAA
>ERZ1023888.3-NODE-3-length-111159-cov-120.018091_pt1 | contig 111159 bp, 100 predicted proteins | sample MGYA00380396_ERZ1023888 | MGnify/ENA primary metagenome ERZ1023888 (study PRJEB33179, sample SAMN07448998) | human gut metagenome | biome: Human-gut; feature: Human associated habitat; material: Faeces | host: Homo sapiens | place: India: Bhopal | collected... | reverse complement strand
GCTTCCCACCGGGGCGAAGTCCCGCGAAGCGGGAAAGGGTGTACGGGGCAGAGCATCGATAGGATGCTCCATCGCGGTCCTGGCCGCCAATCGGCGGCCCCCTGAGTGAAGCGATGCACAGCGAACACATTTTGCACTATGCGAACTGGATTTGTAAGGGAGCATCAGCGACCTGAAAATCCAGTGAGTCAGTGACAGCAGTGGATGAAGGAGCGCTAGCGACGCGCAAAATGTAGTGAGTCGTTTCCCCTTTAGGGGGGCCATGCTTATAAAGTCAGGGTTACGGGATTTTCAGGTCGCTGTGCATCCACCTCCCTTACGCCTTCTGCCGGCAGTCTGCTGCCAGCTCTTCTGTTTCCATTTCTTCTCCTTCTTCTTTCTGGAAGATTTTATATACGCCCACCGTGAGGAGCGGCAGGAGGAAGAGGGCCATGAAGGCGTAGGCCAGGGCCATGTAACCTTTGGCGATGAGATCGATGATTCCCACCTGGGCCAGGGCGATGGACGCAGCCATGATGACCACCGTAGTCAGTCCCTTGTTCCTGCGGGACAGGGCGGGCCGTCCTTTTTCAGCAAGTCCTTTGTCTACCCGGGCCAGGAGGGCATGAATCATGCCGGTAGCCGTTTCGATAAGGGTCCATCCCATGATGAAGCTGAAGGCCACCATGAGCCAGGAAGGAGCGCCGCTTTCCTGCATCATCACCATCCAGGGCACCTGGGCACCCAGCACTTCTTTAGACGGATAAAATCCCATGACAGAGAAATAGGTGAGGAACCAGGGAATCGTTGCCAGAAGGCCGGCCACGATGCCGCTTACCACAGATTCTTTCCGTTTCGTCTGTTTCTTCACAGTAAAGAAAGATGCCGGGAATACGACGAGATTGCAGGCCATGTAGAGAAGGCCAGTCCACAGGGCGTGTCCCATGGTGGCATCCGGTACATAGGAATGGTCAGAAGAAGCCATGACAGCGGCAATGTTTCCGGTATGTCCGGAAATGACGAGGACCGAGAATGTAAGGTAACCCACATAGAGGGCCACGGTGCCGAAGGTCTCAAAGAAGGAAATTACCTTTTCCCCGTAGAAATTGAGGAGCCCTGCTACCACCATGATACCTACCACGCCAAACCAGTGGGAGACGCCAAACATCTGCTGTACCACAGCACCGGTGGCGGAAGACATGACCGCCAGGATGATGACCATGAATACCGCATAGACTAGGTCGAAGACCCGGTAAAGGGGGCCTGCAATGGCTTCAATGAAAGACTTGTAATCGTATACATGGTACAGGCGGATCAGCTCATAGCAGAGGATCGCCACCAGGGCAAAACCCAGCATAATGCCCAGGCCCGCATACCAGCCGTAGGCGCCGAATTTTGCACCGTACTCCACGATTTCCCGGCCCGTGGCATAACCGCCGCCAATCATGACGGACTGCAGCACAATGCCTGGAAGAAGATATTTTCCCAGGTTCCCATCAAACATCGAAGATACTTTCATAATAACCCTCCTTCAATATTCGGCAGGGCAATAAAAAAGCCCCTGCCACAATAGACAGAGGCGGATGTTCCGCGGTACCACTCTGATTTATCACTCAGACACAAAGCATAAAGACGATGGAAAAAGAAAAACCCCTGTCCGAATGATCGGACAGGGGCGAAATCGCGGTACCACCCTGCATTATACTCATATGTCATAGTCCTGTAACGGGCACTCCCGCTTTCCTTACTGCTGCTTCAGGAAAGATGCTCCCAAGTGATTGTCCATGACCCGTGTGTACCGGCTTTCACCATACGCCGGCTCTCTGGGACATCGTCAGCCATGTCCATCTTGCTCATCGCTCTTTATGGGCTATTATAGCACCATGAGACCCATTGTCAAGGAAAAACTGATTTTCGGTGCCGAGGAACAGAGTCACCGGCATGGGGCTGCCAGCTCCTAGCTGTTAGCTGTTAGCTTTCAGGAAAGCTGGCCAACCTACGGCATGAATTCTATTCTGGAACATGGGACGGAAAGCGCCGCAGGCGGATCAGTTTTCCTGGCAGCTAGAAGCTAAAAGCCAGCAGCCCCGTGCTAATGACTCTATCCATAAACACCCCAGACCGCCTTCTGTTATAATACATATAAAACTCTGTATTCCAAGGATGTGATTTCTTGCAATCCCAAAGCAGCATAAAGGCCTCATCCACCATCCGTCCCCATTGGGTGCTTATGATGGTTACCTTTCTGTACATACTCATCAATATTACCCACCCGGAACTGAAGGGAGAAGCCATTGCCTGCTCCATGGGCCTCTTCATCTTTTACACCTGGCGCCGGATCCTGCTGATTCTTATCACCGCCGCCATTGCCTTTGCCCTGGTGTCCTTCTTCCCCTTCCTGGCTCCCGTGGCCTTTATTCTCATGGTTATTATCTTCATAGCCCGGCTCAGCTATATCCTGAAAAACTGGCGGGCCGTGCTGGCAGGATTCTACATGTATGCCCTGGCCTTCGGATTTGCTTTCTATGGTTCTGTATTTGGAGAATTGATCTGGGGCATTTCTTTCTACCATTACCGATTGAATGGTATAACCCCCCTTTGGGGATACCAGGGCCTGGAATACACCCTTGCCGCAGTGGCAGCCCTCTTTTTCACGGTCATTTTCCATTTTATCATGCGCTGGCTCTACCGCCACCATTATACCCTGCAGCAGGCCCTGCCCATTATGGGGGTGGCGCCGCTTCTCATCATCCTCCTCTTTCTCCCCTTCATCAAAGCCTTCGACAGCTTTGAAACAGGAGTGGATACAGTGGATGCCGGCGGCCATTCCTTCGACGGCATAGATGGAAGCGGGCATACCGTGGATACAGCGGATTTCGGCCATACCGATATGGACGATTTCAGTCATCCCGATATAATCCATCATGACTCCATAGATGCCGGCAGCCACGATGTCTCCGACGCTCCCGGCGTCCACCACACCCATGATTACTTCCGTACCGGTCCCGATGGTGAAGTGCAGCATGTCCACGGCTATGAAGCCACGAATCCCGATGGCATTCCGGAAAATAACTATTCCTACCACGGGGATTCCTATGCAGACAGCACCGATGGCTCCATCCCCTCTGATGCCATAGATGCAGCTCCCATCCATGGCACTGAAGGTCCTCTTGCAGAATCTCCTGCGGATACAGCCCTTCTGGCAGGCACAGAAGGGGCCATGGAGAAGGAACGCAAAGAGCAGAAAGAAAAAGAATTGTCCCTGGACGATGCCATCCGGCATAACAGGAATGACAGCCAGGGATAGTATGAAGAGCCTCTCTCCATGCTTGTTGTGCCCCCCTGGCGAATGCATGCTGACGGGTAGAGCCACTGGCACGGAGCTGCGAGTTGCCAGCTTCCAGCTTCCAGAAAGACTCTGCAGCCCACGGCATGAATGACTGGTGGAATTATCCAGGAGGAAGCGCCGCAGGCAGATCAGCCTTCCTGGCAGCCCCCACAAGTGACTCTATCCATCAGCATAAAAACCGCCTTACCCAATAGTCATGCAATCAAAAAGAGAGAAAGCCCAAATGGCTTTCTCTCTTTTTGATGACCGGTTATTCTCCCAGCACCGCATGAACCGCTTCGGTACAGAGTTTCACTGCCTTATCCATATCTTTTCTCTCGATGGTAAGGGGTGGATTGAAGTAGATAATATCTCCCATGGGGCGAAGCACCAGTCCCAGGTCCATGGCTTTCCGGAATACGTGCCAGCCGATTCTCCTGGCCGGATCGAAGGCCTTCTTCGTCTTCGGATCCTCCACCAGCTCTATGGCATTGATGAGGCCGATGTGACGGATTTCTCCCACATTCTTGTGATGGCCCAGGGCCTTCATCAGTTCTTCGTGGAGATACTTCCCATCTTCATTCACCTTTTCCAGAATGTGGTCCCGCTTCATGATTTTCAGCACCGTCAATGCAATGGCGCAGCCCATGGGGTTTCCTGCGTAGGTATGGCTGTGGACGAAGGCCTTGTGGGTGCCGTAGTCATCATAGAAGGCATCGTACACTTTGTCGGTGGTAATGGTCATGGACATGGGCATGTAGCCGGCGGTGAGGCCTTTGGAGGTACAGAGGATATCCGGAGACACGCCGGCATGTTCGATGGCAAAGAGGGTGCCGGTCCTGCCAAAGCCGGCGGCGATTTCATCATCGATGAGAAGAACGCCGTATTCATCGCAGAGTTTGCGCAGTTTCCTTAGGTATTCTGCCGGATAGATGCGCATGCCTGCCGCGCCCTGCAGGATTGGCTCCACGATGCAGGCCACCGTTTCTTTTCCGTATTTCTTAAAGGCTTCCTCGGCACTTTCAAAGCACTCCACGCTGCAGGTTTCACGGGTCTTGCCGTAGGGACAGCGGTAGCAGTCCAGCCCTTTGAAATGGATATTGTTCATGAGCATGGGGTGGAATATTTTGGCATAGAGATCCATGGAGCCCACGGACAGGGCGCCGATGGTTTCGCCGTGATAGGATTCGGGCAGGCACATGAAACGGGTCCTTTCGGGATGACCGGTCTGGTACTGGTACTGGAAGGCCATTTTCAAAGCCGCTTCTACAGAGGAAGAGCCATTGTCGTGGAAGGTGAACTTGGTGAGCCCCTTCGGCAACAGCGGTTCCAGCTCCCGGCACAGTTCGATGGCCGGTTTATGGGTGAAGTTGGTGAAAATGACATGCTCCAGCTGATCCACCTGCTTCTTCAAAGCCTCATTGATTTCCGGATTGCAGTGGCCCAGAAGATTGCACCACCAGGAGGAAATGATGTCCAGGTATTCCTTGCCATGGGTGTCATAGAGGTATACCCCTTTGCCGTGGTCTGCCACTACCGGCGGAAATACTTCGTTATCCTTCATCTGCATGGCTGGATGCCAGATGTATTTTTTATCTTCCTCTTCCCAGTTTATGTCTGCCATTTTATATACTCCTTTGTGTTTATTGTCATTTGGTCTGGATGGATATGGTGTCAGTTTTCGTGAAAAGGGGGTACGGCTTCGCCGTGGGTTGTGTAGAAGGGTTGTGTAAAAAGGTTCTTAGGATTGACAGCGGCTTCGCCGCAGTTTATAGCCTACTTGCGGAGGCTGGCTCGCTTCGCTCGCAAAATCGTATAACTGCGCCGCAGGCGGCATATATACTCATCGCCCGACAGGGCGATACCACAACCCTCAGGCTGTGCACATTCTGCAGAGAATGTGCAAGTCAGTCGAAGTTGGCCCATAGCCTGCCCATAAAAGGGCCTTCCTTTTAATCGACTGACCGTTAGGCCTGTCAAACCTGAGCCCCCTCGGCCCGGCAGGGTCGTCAACCTTCGGATTCAAAGGCTCCGTCAACCCTTACGCACATTAGGGAAGCACTGATTCATTCATAGAGTCTGCTTTTATAAGAATTTTTATGCACTGCTTCGTCATGGGACTCCTTAAATAGCTCGCTATTCGCGTCGTCCCATTCCTTGCATTGCATAAAAATCCAAGAATAAAAGCAGACAGTGATTTAATCAGCGCTTCCCTAGGGAGCACAGCCATCCCCTCAATCACTCACACTTCCGCGTAGCATCCTTCCAGCACCTTGGGGTCGCAGTGGAGGATGGTATCTCCTTTTTTCACCAGGGCAATCACCTTGACGCCGGTGATTTCTTCTATCATCTTTACATTGTCCTCTTCCATGACGCCGCCCTGCCAGTTGTTGAGGATAATGCCTTTGATAGAGATGTGGCGGTTTTTGATGTATTCGCAGGTAGTCACCACATGGTTAATGGTGCCAAGGCCGGCATCAGCCACCACCAGTACCGGCAGATGGAGCCAGCCGATAATGTCGGTGAGGTAGTAATGGGCTTTTTCATCATGACGGATAGGGCAGACAATGCCGCCGCTTCCTTCCATGGTCACGTAGGGATATGCTTCGGTGACCCGTTTCCAGGCCTTCATAATCACTTCTTTTTCCAGGGGATGGCCTTCCAGCTTTGCAGCCAGATGGGGCGATACGGCATGCTGGTAGAGATAGGAAAGGATCATGTCTTCCGGTTCATGAATGTCGGCAAACTTGTTTACAAAGCCTGCGTCAGAAGCGGCCACCGTAGGCGCACCGCTGATGGCAGCCTTGTAGTAGCCTGCATTATAGCCGGCCTGCCTCATGGTTTTCACAATCAGCGCCGTTACGTAGGTTTTGCCGATATCCGTGTCGGTGCCGGTAATAAATAATCCTTTACTCATTTCAAACTCCCCCTTGCAATAAAATAAGGAAGACCTGTTTCGTTCTTCCTTGTGAAACCTTTACTCATGGATGCCCAGTGCCTTCACCAGCCTCTTGGAAAGAAAGGCTGCCAGAATGCAGAGGCAGATATCACCGGGTACAGCCAGCAGGAAGCAGTACAGAATCACTGCCCATACACCAATGGTTTTCCCGATGTAGAAATTATTGATGAAGTAGACGTAAATCATGCCGAACAGATACACCACTGCCAGTCCGCAGAGATTGGCAAAGAGGACCTTGCCAAAGGACCAGGAGCCGCTCATTTCACGGAGCTTTCCTGTGAGCCAGGCGCCGGCAATGAATCCCACCAGGTAGCCAAAGGTGGGCTGGAAAATATAGGAAGGGCCGCCGCCCTCCGTAAATACGGGCACTCCCACCAGTCCCAGCAGCACGTAAAGGGCTACGGAAAGAGCCCCTTTCTTACTTCCCAGAAGGAGCCCCGCCAGAGTGGTGAAGAGAAGCTGCAGCGTAAAGGGACACACCGGCACCGGAATGCGAATGAAAGCACCAATGGCAATAAGCGCCGTAAACAACCCGAAAAGAACGATTTCCCGGGACCTTCCCTGTCCCTGTTCCAATGCATTTTCCCGAACCATGCTCTCGCCTCGTTTGTAAACTAATTGTTATTCATTCTCCGTATACACGGTTTACATACGTATATCATATAACAACCTTGCTTTTATTTCAACATTTACAATGTATTTTTGAGTAAATGAATCACCCATGGATTCATCCAGCCTTCTTAGCGGCAGTTGACCGCATCAGAGTTTCCAATAAAAAAACTGCCATGGAATTATTCCATGACAGTTTTGAAATAAGGCATCAGCGAATCACAGTGCCCCTGGTATCCTTGATGAAAAAGAGGACGTTCACTGCTGCTGCCACATAAACGCAGGACAGGAGGGCGAAGGCGGCACTGAAGCCGTGGGACTGGGCCAGGGCGCCGATAATGGCAGGAGCAAAGCCCCCTACGGCACGGCCTGTATTGAAGATGAAATTCTGGGCAGTGGAGCGGGCATCGGTAGTATAGTTTTCAGAAAGAAGGGTACCATAGCCTGCCATCATACCGTTGCAGAAGAAGCCCAGGAAGGCGCCGCCGAAGAGAAGGGCCACCGGGGTGCCCAGGTTCACGTAAATATAAACCATGGCCGCTGCGCAGATATAGAAAATCAGATAAGGAATCTTCCGTCCCAGACGGTCACAGAGATAACCGAACACATAAATGCCGGCAATCATGCCGATAACGGTAACAATCATCCAGCCGGACATGGATTTCGTGGTAAGGCCGTGTTCCTTCAGCAGGATCATGGGCAGCCACACCATAATGCCGTAGTAGCCGAAGTTCTGCACACTGGTCATCACCGTGAGGGACAGGGTGGTTACGGTTTTGGAAGGACTGGCAAAAAGATGGGCCAGGGGGAACTTCTTTGCTTCCTCCAGCTGCTCCTCTTCCTCAGCCGTCAGGGTTTCTCCCCTTTCCTTCCGGGCAGCCAGTTCCTTCTTCATTTCCTTGCGCTTCACCCACATAGGCGGTTCTTTAATGCCGTGACGGGCCCAGGCAGCCAGGAGCGCCGGTACCACGCCTACCAGGAAAAGGCCTCTCCAACCATAATCCGGAAGCACCACAGCCGCCAGGATGGCTGCCAGCACGGCGCCGGCCTGCCAGCCCATGGCTACACCGGCAGTGGCTCTGGCCCGCTTGGCAGCCGGCCAGGTTTCAGAAACAAGGGTCATGCCGATACCGTATTCGCCGCCCAGGCCAAGGCCGGCCAGGAAACGGAGAATATTCAGATGGGTCACATTGTCTGCGAAGGCGCAGGCTCCGGTAAAGATGGAGAAAATAATGATGGTCAGAGAAAAAGTATGGACACGGCCGAAGTAATCGGCGAATATACCGAAAAGATATCCCCCCAGCACCGTACCGATGAGGGTGTAGGTAGCAATGAGACCCCCTTCTCCCAGGGTCAGGCCGAACTCACTGACAATAGCCGCCATGGCAAAAGAAAGAATCAGCACATCCAGACCGTCCATGGCATAGCCGATGATGGAAGCCCACATGATTTTCCATCGTTCCTTCCGCGTGACACCGGTTTCTTCAAACTCCAGTTCTTCCAAAGATTTTTCCGACATAGTATCCCCCTAACAGGTCTTCCAAATGAATAAAAAACTGACCGCGCCGATTTCGGCACAAATTGTCTTATTTTATAATGGAAATATTCATTTGTAAAGGGGAAAAAATAAAAAAAAGGCCGCTTGGCGGCCCGGGGAGGCACGGCTTCGCCGAGGGTTATGGCCTGCTTTCGCAGGCAGGTTGTGTAGAAAGGTTGTGTAAAAAGGTTGTGTAAAAAGGTTGGAGGGAAAAGTTCAAAGGATTCAAAAGGTTCAAAAGGGAGTGGGATTGCCCTTCGGGCAATGAGTATATAGTCAGCGTTACGGGATTTGCTTTTGTGTCATCATTGGCCCATGCCGAAATGCCAAAGCCTCCTTCCTTAGGAAGGAGGTGGCGCCGTAGGCGACGGAGGATAGGGGCGTCAGTTCTTTTCTAATATTTTCGGGCCTATCCTCAGGGCTTCGCCCAGCGCCTTTCTGAGAAAGGAGCCTAGGGAAGCGCTGATTAAATCACTGTCTGCTTTTATTCTTGGATTTTTATGCAATGCAAGGAATGGGACGACGCGAATAGCAAGCTATTTAAGGAGTCCTATGATGAAGAAGTGCATAAAAATTCTTATAAAAGCAGACTCCATGAATGAATCAGTGATTCCCTAACGTTACGTGCCTGCGGCACCACCTTTCTCCCGCAGCGGACAAGGGAGAGCGCTTTCCCATCACGCCGCAGGCGCGGTTGCAGGGTTTTCTTTTCCCGCCGCAGGCGGCTTACCAAAACTCCCCTCTGAACCAGCCCGCTCTGTGGGCGGAACCCATCGGTTAGTGCGTCAGCACATGACCGATAGAACCCGGGCGCCGAAAGGCGCCTGAACCTTTACACACACACGGGATTACAGCCATCATCCTCCCATGACCCCATCACCCCCTATTTCCCTTTCACCAGTCCTCCCTGGACTTCCTGTACATCGAAAACCGAGAGGAACGCATTGGGATCAATGCCGTGAACCACCTGTTTCAGCTTGGTTACTTCCAGACGGGTCACCACACAGTAAAGCACATCCTTGTCGTCCTTCAGGAAACCGCCCTGGCCGTGGAGGCGGGTAACGGCCCTGTGCATATCGTGGACAATGGCATCAGATACCTTGTCATAGTCCGTAGTCACGATGAAGACGCCTTTGGAAGAATCAAGACCGGTGGAGACAGCGTCAATCATGCGGGAGCAGATGAAATAGGCAATGAGGGAATACATGGCGCTGTTCCAGCTGAACACAAATCCGGCAGCGCCCAGGATGAAGAAATTGAAGAACATAATGATTTCCCCTACGGAAAAGGAAGTCCTGTTATCCATCCAGATGGCCACGATTTCCGTACCATCCGTAGAGCCGCCGCTCTTAATGACAATGCCTACGCCGATGCCGATGATGATGCCGCCGAAAATGGTGGACAGGAAAGGATCCGTGGTGGCAGGCCTGAGCTGCTCAAACCAGGAGGAGCAGAGGGAAAGGACTACAATGGCATAGGTGGAAGATGCCGCCAGTCCTGCTCCCAGCCTCCGGTATCCCAGGTAAAAGAAAGGAAGGTTCAAAATCACAATGAGCAGGGAAAAGGGAATGCCCGTCAAAGCCTGCACCAGAAGGGAAATACCGGTAATCCCGCCGTCGATGATGTGGTTGGGGATAAGAAACAGGTTCAGTCCGGCGGAGTAAATCACGGCTCCCACCGTAAGCCCCAGTATTTTTCTAAAAATAGATAACAGGTCTATATTTCTTCCTGCCATAGTCACAGCCTCCATGATGATACAAAAAAACCGCGGTCCATGCCGCGGATTCATTTTTATGGCGGAAGGGATGGGATTCGAACCCATGAACCTCTCACGAAGTTAACGGTTTTCAAGACCGCCTCCTTCAACCGCTCGGACACCCTTCCATAACGATACTATTATAGGGGAGAAAGGGAGCGTTGTCAATGGTATAGGGCCGCTTTGGACACACCTGCGGTGTGAGGGTTCTTAGGATTGACCGGCCGTTGGCCGGAGGGTTCTTAAGTTTGACGGCCTTGCAGGCCGAGGGTTGTGGTGGCGCCCTTCGGGCGCGGATTTTAAAAAAAAGGCGCGGCTCCGCCGCAGGTTGTGTAGAAGGGTTGTGGAAAAAGGTCCTTAAGATGGACCGGCCGTTGGCCGGAGGGTTCTTAAGTTTGACGGCCTTTCGGGCCGAGGGTTGTGGTGGCGCCCTTCGGGCGCAGATTTTAAAGAAAAGGGGCGCGCCCTCCGTCATTTCGACGAAAGCGTTGCGGAGTGGAGAAATCTCCCCTCATGGTACGGGCGGCATTACGTTGGGAGATCTCTCGACTCAGAGTTTCATCGAAGCGGTTCCCCTCTAACACCCATACCGGCGCATCCCCCCGCTCGAGATGACGATATTGGCGGGCACCCCTATCGTCATTTCGACAAAGCGAAGCGGAGTGGAGAAATCTTCCCCTTATGGTACGGGCGGCATTACTCTGGGAGATCTCCGGGCTCAGAGTATCATCAAAGCGTTTTCCATCTGACCCATACCGACATGCATCTCCGCTCGAGATGACGATATTGGCGGGCACCTCTATCGTCATTTCGACCGTAGCGGAGCGGAGTGGAAAAATCTCACGCCTCAATGGGCAAGAAAGCGGGTGCGGCTTTCGCCGCTGGTTGTTTAGAAGGGCTGCATTGCCTTCGCTCTGGGGCAGGGAGGCAGACCAGAGCGCCCGATGAGTCAGCCAATGCATCCAAAGCCTCTTCCCACAGGGGGTATAATAGGTAATATATTAATTATGTACAAGAATTGAGGTATCCCTATGAATACAAAAGAAACCATTGACGCGATCCTTTCTGAAACGGGAAAGGCGGTGCTGGGCAAGGATGAGGTGCTCCGCCGGATACTGACTGCCATTCTGGCCGGCGGCCACATTCTGATTGACGACATTCCCGGCGTAGGGAAGACCACCATTGCCGTGGCTTTCACCCATGTACTGGGTCTGGACTACAAGCGCATGCAGTTTACGCCGGATGTCCTGCCATCAGATATTACAGGCTTTTCCATGTACGATAAAAATTCCGGCACCTTCCGGTACATGCCGGGCAGTGCCATGACCAATTTCTTCCTAGCTGATGAAATCAACCGGGCTTCTCCGAAGACCCAGTCCGCTCTTCTGGAAGTCATGCAGGAAGGCCGGCTTTCTGTGGACGGTAAAACCTATGCCGTGCCCCAGCCTTTTATTGTCATGGCCACCCAGAACCCCTTCGGTTCCTCCGGCACCCAGGAGCTGCCGGAATCTCAGACGGACCGTTTCATGATCCGCATTACCGTAGGGTATCCGGAAAGGGAAGATGAAATCCGCATTCTCTCCGGTGAAAAGAAGAATCCCGCCGAAGGCCTTTCCTCTGTCATTACCCCTGAAGGGCTCCTGGCCCTCCGGCAGGAGGTATCCCGCATTCATGTGGAGGAAAGCCTTTACGGCTACATGGTAGATATTGCCCGGGCCACCAGAAATCATCCGGACATCCGCCTTGGCGTATCACCCAGAGGCACCATGGCCTTGGCTGCCATGACCCGGGCCCATGCCCTCATGGAAGGACGGTCCTATGCTACTCCCGATGATGTGGCCGCCGTGGCTCCCTATACCCTGGGCCACCGCATATCTCTTTCCGGCGATGCCCGGTATGCAGGGAAGACGGCGGAATCCGTTCTCTCCTCCCTTCTTTCCGCCCTGCCCCTGCCATCGCTGAAGGAGGAGTAAATGGGCCGTTTTTACTATGTGTTCCTCCTTCTCATCGCCTTTTTCCTCATGGTGATTTATGACCTCTATGACTCCTTCCTGCTCTCAGTCATGCTTCTTCTATCACCTTTCTGCCTTTACTTTTTCAGCAAAAAGGCAGGGCACAGCGTTTCCTTCGCCTGTGAGGCTCCCAGCCGCGTAGAACGGGGAAAAGAGGCAGAAATTGCCATTTCCCTGAAAAGTCCTTTTCTTCCTTTCCTGTCTTCGCCGGAAGTACGTCTTTCCGGCTCCCCCTATGAGGCCTATGAGAAAGAAAAGGAAGGGCTTGTCTTTTATTTCACCCGGTCCATGGTCCACTGCGGCCGTCTTTCTCTGGGAAAAATCACCTTTTCCTGGAAAGACCCCTTCGGCCTTTTCCATTTCCAAAGAGAGCTCCCGGCGTCTCCCATTCTGGTGTATCCAAAGCAGGCTGGCACCTTCCATGATGCCCTGGCTGCCCTGCGCCGCATAGCCGGCAGCGAGGAGGTAGAATATTTCGGTGCCACGGAATACAAGCCCGGAGACAATCCCCATCTCATCAACTGGAAGGTCACTGCCCGGAAGGATGATGTATATGTGCGGGATTCCTATCCCGCCGGCAGTGATAGAATCGTTCTGGCCGCCGACTATGAGGAGGATGAGGTGCTCCGGGATACGGTAGGGGATGCCCTCTATTCCGCCGGCCTTGCCCTGCTGTCTGCCCGCATCCCTTTCCGCTTCGTCTTTGCCGCCCCAAAGGGGACTGCGTCCCACACCATCCGCACCAGAGAGGAATGGATGGATGCCCTGTCCGGCTTCCTCCGGGCAGGACGGACCGGCGCCCTCATGGGATCCGGCCTTTCTCCCTATATTCCCATCTGCTATATCACAGGAAATCCGAATCCCCCCATTCCGCCGGAGCTCTTTCCTGCCATCTGGTGCGCCAAAGAGGGAGCCGAGAGGGCTGCCCTGTCGGGACGCCATGAAATTTATAAAGCGCTGGGAGGAGATGCCTGATGAAAAACGTTTCCTTTTTTACCGCCCTTGTCACCGCTTCTGGCGCCGCCGGAACGGTTTCCCTCTTCTTTTCCTATGCCGGCGGAGACACCTTCCTGTTTGCCATGGCTGCCTTTGTTCTGGTACTGGCCGGGAGTTTCCTTCTTGCCGCCCTGCCGGAAAAGAAACGGTTCCCGCTGACGGCCCTTCTCTTTGCCTGTCTGGCAGCCGTGCTCATCCTTTTCCATTCCACTTTGAAAGACAGCTTCACCGCCTTTTCCGTTCCCCTCTTTGCCACCCTGAAGGAGCCCTATGATGTGGACCTGGCACTTCCCCGCCTGCCCGAAGGGGCCTCTCCTCTGGCGGTGGAAGTGTATATGGTTCTCTTCCTTTCCTGTTTTTTCCTCAGTGCCTTCCTTTCCAAAACCGGCGCTGTCTTATCTTCCCTTCTTTCCCTCGCCATTCTGCTTCTGGGATTCTACTTCGGCATCAATCCGCCGCCCCTTGCTCTGGCCCTCGCCGGGGCCTTCATGATTTCCCTGCCTGCCCGGCTGAAGGGAAATACCCTTACCCATCCGGAAATCCCCGCATTCCTGGCGGCTCTTCTCATGGGCCTTGTCCTTTCCTTTGTAATTCCGGAGAGCCGCTATGAACAACCCGCCCTCTTTTCCAAACTCCAGGAAGAAATCGTATCCTTCGTGGATCCCTACGATCCCATCTTCCATGCCGGTAATGCCTACACCGGCATGATGAAGGGCAGCGCCGGAAGACAGAAGCTGGGCAATGTGAAAGGCATCCGCTACTCCGGCCGCATCATTGCGGATATCGAAGCGGCAGACCAGCCGCACCGCCTTTACCTTCGCAGCTGGACCGGCGGAGACTACGGCAGCAATCAGTGGAAAGACCTGCCCGATGGCCGGTATGAAAGGGTTGCGCATTTATTTGAGAAGAATCAGGGCGAATGGTACGACCAGGGGGCCTGGCTCATGGAAGTCATAGCCAGAAGCCCTGCCCTTTCCCAGAGCCTTGCCAACTACATGAAAGATGACGAATCGGTGGAAGGCCTGAAAAAGGATTTCAACGTAGACGCCGTGTATGAAAAGACGCCTTTCTTCCTTCTTCCCTACGATACCAGCTTCGGCGCCCCCCTCTTTGCCTATGACCGCTCCCCCATGAGCCGGGAAGGCAAGGCCTACAGCACCTACCTGTGGAACCTGCCTACCGGTGCCCTTCTCTCCATGATGGAGGAAGAAAACAGCAGCGACCCCTATTTCCGCACCTATCTGGGCGCCGAGAAGGAATACCGCCGCTTCGTTTATGACCATTATCTGGATATACCGGATGCCGTAAAAGAGGGTCTTGCCGCCCTGGGACCCATTCCTCCGGCCCGGAGCCTTTCGGAAAAGCGGCAGCGGGTAGAGGATATCCGCCGTTTCCTTGCTGAAAATTACAGTTATACCAGAAGCCCTGGAAAAACACCGGCAGGAAAAGATTTCATTACCTATTTCCTGACAGAAAGCAAAAAAGGCTACTGCACCTCCTTTGCTTCCGCCGCCGTCATGCTCCTTCGGGCCAGCGGCATTCCTGCCCGCTACGCCGCAGGCCTCACAGTGGGAGCTGATGAAATCAAAGACGCTCCCCTTTCCGAAGGCGGCCTTCACCGCCTGTCCATCAATGACCACCACGCCCATGCCTGGGCTGAGGTCTATGTAGACGGACTGGGCTGGCGGCCGGTGGAAATGACGCCGGGCTATGAAGGCAGTGAAAACCCCTTCCCCCTTCCGGCAGACAGGCAGAAAAATGACACCGGCGCCCCTGATGCTCCGGTAGACGAAAAGGATAAAACCAGCCAATCCCAGCCGAAGAAAGACCAGTCCCCCAAAGAATCACCTCCGCAAAGCCAGAAGCAGCCGCAGGCACAGCCAAAGGGCGAATCTTCTCCCCAGCCTCCCCGGCTGAGTCAGCAGAGCCCGGTGGAAGGGACAAAGCCATTCCCGAAAATCCTTTTCCTCCTTCTCCTGATTCCTCTCCTTCTGGCAGGCTTCCTTATTTTCCGTCTGACAGAAGTGAGCCGGATGTTCAAAAACGGAACCTCCGGGAAGGAAGGATTTAACCGCCTTCTGGACTACATGGACCGTCTTTCCTCCTATGCCGGCCTTCCGCAAAAGGGAAGCTATGAAGAAAGAAAGGCTGCCTTCCGAATGGACCAGCGCTTCCGGGGATGGGACCATCTGCTGGATCTTCTGGTGAAAGCCAGATGGTCCGGAAATCCCCTTGACCGGGAAGAAAAAGAAGAAGTTCTTTCCCTCATCGTGAAGGCCAGGGAACAATGTCTAGCTTCCATGACCTGGGGAGAGAAACTCCGCTTCCTCTTCATCCATAAGCTCTGAGAACGGTATGTCCGGTAATTCCATTCCCCACAGGAAAAAGCCCCTGCTTTCGCGGGGGCTTTTTCCTGTGAAATTGTCTATACCAAGCGCAGGGCGCTATGGCTTCCTGTTATCCCAGGAAGGCCATGGATTCTTTCCACTGAGCAGCCTTTTCTTTCATAGCTGCCACCGCTTCTTTCCCATGGGCTTTCTGGCGTTCTACGGATTTCGGTCCTGTGCCGCCGTAGCTTTCACGATTTTTCACGCAGTTTTCTATTTTCAGTGCTTCCAGGATATCTTCCTCGAAGAGGGGACTCATGGATTTGAATTCCTCCATGGTCAGGTCATGGAGCACTTTGTGATGTTCGATGCAGTAATGAACTGCTCCGCCTACTACCGCATGGGCCTTACGGAAGGGGAGCCCCTTCTTGGCCAGGTAGTCAGCCATATCGGTGGCATTGGAGAAGTCATGCTCCAGCACTTCCCGGGTATGCTTCCCGTTGACGGTCATGGTGCTGATCATGCCGGCGTAAATATCCAGGGCAAAGTAGAGGGTATCTATGGCATCAAATACCCCTTCCTTGTCTTCCTGCATATCCTTGTCATAGGCCAGGGGAAGGCCCTTCATCACGGTGAGAAGACCTATGAGGCTTCCGTAGACACGGCCCGTTTTGCCGCGGATGAGCTCGCACATGTCCGGATTTTTCTTCTGGGGCATAATGGAGCTTCCTGTGGAGTAGCCGTCATCAAGCTCTATGAAATGGAATTCGCTGCTGCTCCAGTAAATGAATTCTTCCGAAAGCCTGGACAGGTGCATGGCACAGATGGAGGCAAAGGAAAGAAACTGGAGGAGGTAATCCCGGTCGGACACAGCGTCCAGACTGTTTCCATAAACCTTGGAAAAATGGAGCTCTTCCGCTTCTTCCAGAGGATTGGTGGGATAGGTGGTCCCTGCCAGGGCGCAGGCGCCGATGGGGGACATGTCAGCCATGTCATAGCATTCTTCCAGCCGTTTGAAATCCCTTTCCAGCATGGCAAAGTAGCAGAGCATGTGATGGGCAAAGAGCACCGGCTGGGCCCGCTGCATATGGGTATAACCGGGCAGGATCACATCTTTGTACTTTTCGGCAGCCTCAAGCAGCGCCTCTTCCACGGCAATCAGTTTTTCCGCCACCCGGCCGATCTGCCTTTTCATATACATATGAAGGTCCAAAGCGCACTGGTCGTTCCGGCTCCTGGCGGTATGAAGCCTGGCTCCGGCGTCGCCGATATCATCGGTCAGCCTTTTTTCCACATTCATGTGGATATCTTCAAGCTCGATGGAGAAAGGAAACTTTCCATCATCGATTTCCTTCTTGATGGCGGAGAGGCCTTCTGTGATTTTTTCACAGTCCTCTTTGGAAATGATGCCGTGGCGGGCAAGCATTTTCGCATGGGCTTTGGAGCCGGCAATATCTTCTTTATACATCCGGCAGTCATAGGAAATGGATGCGTTGAAATCAAGGGCATTCTTTTCCTCCGCCTTGGTAAAGCGTCCGCCCCACATCATATCACTCATTTTACATTCTTCTCCTTCATCAGGGCCCGGATGGTAAGGGGCAGGCCGAAGAGGTTGATGAAACCTTCTGCATCAGCCTGGTTGTATACATCATCTTCGCCAAAGGTGACGAATTCTTCATTGTACAGGGAATAGGGGCTTTCTGCGCCATGGGACATAATGTTGCCCTTGTAGAGGCGCAGGGTGACCTTGCCGGTTACGGTTTCAGAAGTCTTATCAGCAAAGGCCTGGAGTGCTTCTCTGAGCGGTGCGAACCACATGCCGTCATACACCAGTTCGGAATATTTCACTGCAGCCACTTCCTTGAAATGGAAGGTAGCCCGGTCCAGGCACAGTCTTTCCAGTTCTGTGTGAGCATAGAAGAGGATGGAGCCGCAGGGATTTTCATAGACGCCCCGGGACTTCATGCCTACCAGTCTGTTTTCTACCAGGTCATCAATTCCGATGCCGTTTCTGGCGCCGATGGCATTCAGAGTGTTCACCAGTTCCACGCCGTCCATTTTCTTGCCGTTCACTGCGGTGGGCACGCCTTTTTCAAATTCAATGGTTACCAGTTCATCCTTGTCAGGAGCATCCTCGGGATCGCAGGTCACCAGGTACATATCCTTGTGAGGCGCATTGGCCGGGTTCTCCAGGTCGTCCCCTTCATGGGACAGATGCCACATATTCCAGTCCATGGAGTATGGGTATTTCTGGGCAGCCTTTTCTTCATCGGTCTGCTTTTCATCGTATTTATCAATGGGTACGCCATGGGCTTCAGCGTACTTCATTTCATCTTCTCTGGACTTCATATCCCAGATTCTCCAGGGAGCAATGATTTTCATATGAGGAGCCAGGGCCTTAATGGTCAGTTCAAAACGAACCTGGTCATTGCCCTTGCCTGTAGCGCCGTGGCAGATGGCGTCGGCGCCGTACTTCTTGGCCATGTCCACCAGGCATTTGCCGATGAGGGGACGGGCAAAGGAAGTGCCCAGCAGGTACTTGCCTTCATACCGACCGTCGGCCTGGAGTACTTTGTAAGCGTATTCCTCAATAAATTCTTTCCTTACATCCAGGGTTTCTGCCACAGAAGCACCGGAAGCCAGGGCTTTCTTGTGGATGGCATCAAAATCTTCAGGCTGGCCCAGGTTCACTGTGCAGGCAATGACCTCGCAGCCATAGTTTTCCTTCAGCCAGGGAATAATAACGGACGTATCCAGTCCGCCGGAATAAGCAAGAACTACTTTTTTTACATTTTTTACATCAGCCATAGGAATGCCGCCTTTCTTCATGGAATATAGACAATTTCAGAAGCCCTTCACGGGGGCTTTTCTTAAGATGTGATAATTATACAGCGCTTTGCATAAATGTGCAATAGGAAATTTGGATTTTTTTTACATTTTCTGTATTTTTATTTTTTATAAATGCTGATTTTCTCAGTATTTATCTGTTATTTCTCCATTTCAGCGCCGAGAGAAATTTCTTTTATTTTTTATGCAGAATATACATAAAAAGAAAAAAAGCCCAGCGGGAGCTGTGGCGGCTCAGCGAGGTGATGCCCTTTGGCTGCCACGAGGCCCTTTCTTCCCGGCTCCAGATAGGGGGAAAGGACGTGTCATTCTCCTCCATTTTCAGCTATAATAATAAGTAAGAAAACTGGATAAAGGAGGCTGTCACTATGAAAACATTACTCAAAAAATCGTTTCCCTTCCACGCCGGTCCGAAAGCAGAAGGATACCTGCTGTCGGCATCAGACCTCTGGAATACGCCCCTTTCTCTCTGGGGACTGTCCCGGGTGTCCATTGCAGAGGATGCGGAAATCCTTGAAATCGGCTGCGGCGGCGGGAAAAACCTGGAGCGTCTTTTGAAGAAAGCGCCGAAAGGTCATGTGTCCGGCATTGATTCTTCCTTCCGGGCCGTGGACTTTGCCTACCGCCAAAACGAAAAGGCCATCCGGGAGGGCCGCTGCTCTGTGTACGAAGGCGCCCCCGATGTGCTTCCTTTCAATGAAAACAAATTTGACTTCGTTCTGGCTGCGGAATCCTTTTATTTCTGGAAGGATCCGGAAGCCTGCCTGAAAGAAGTGCTCCGGGTCATGAAGCCCGGCGCTTCCCTGCTCATCCTTCAGTCCAAAGGCGGCCTTCCTCTTCACCGGATGTATGAAAAACTGATTCCCGGCATGAAGGTCTATGGCAGAGAAGATTTGAAGGAACTTCTGGAAGATGCCGGGTTCCGGGATGTCACCATTCGCTCCCGGCTGGGGGCCCTGGCGGTGGTGTCAGAAAAGCCGGTGACTCCTCTGGATACAGCCAGAAGAAAACTCCATCTCTCTTCCATCCCCTACGGAAAGCTGACGGCAGCCGCTTTAAGCGCTGCCGCCCTGGGTCTTGCCGCCTATGGCGCCACCAGAAAGTACCGGTCCTGAAAAGGGATTCATGTCCCAGACCTATGGTAAAAAGTCTTTACTGCTTATACTTCATTCTTGAAATTTGGTCATATGGTATCAGAATTTTGATACCATTCGCTGATGAAAAAAGGACGAAACACCGCCCGGTGCCTCGTCTTTTTTTCATGCTTCCTTCTTTTTGTTCAAAGAAAGGCAGGAAAAACATGACAGAAAAAGTCCTCTTCTTCCTCAAATTCTTCAGATTCCATGCCTTTTCAAATCTTAAAGTCTGTTTCTTAAAATATTTCATGAATTTATAAAAACAGTATTGACTTTTGTACTATATACGCATTATAATTAAATGCGTTCTAAACGCTCCCAAGGGACTTTTGGAACGGGAATGTTTCCACATTCCAAGGTAATTCTCCCCCGGCCGGTCTGCCCCAAATAGAACCGGTCCCGCCATACTGAAATAACGCCCTTATTTCAGATGCGGTCCGGTTCCTGCCTGCCGGGAGAGAAGATGAAGGCGCAGGATCCCCCTAAGTCCTGCGCCTTTCCTTTTGCCTGAAACAGAATAAAGCAGGCCTCTATGGCTGGACAGGTGTTTACTATTTCATTAAAACTAAAAGAAATCTAAAAGAGCATACCTCTTTAAGCATATGAGCTTTTTTCTATTTCCTTTCTTTTTTCATTCTTCCCCTCTATAAAAAATAGGGGGTCTGGCAAATATGTAAAGAATGTTATCTTCTTGTCATGTCATGTTTTTACCATAACTTCCGTATTTTTACCCTTTTTCTCTTCTTCCGTCAATCTCTAAATCATTTTCCGTTTGACAATAGGGTGGAATGTCTTTTATAATAAATTAAGTCAGGGGCATTTTAGGTATATATAATGCATGTGTATACGTTTTTTGTTTAGGGGAAAAGTGAGGTACAAATTACTATGTCCGAAAAAAGGGCAGTCCACATGAAGGGTATACGGAATCAGCTTCTCAGAACTGCAGAGAAGCTGTTTCTGACCCAGGGTTATAAAACCACGACCATTCGTCAGATAGTGCAGGAATCCGGTATTACATCCGGCAGTATTTACAATATTTTTGAGGATAAAGAACATCTGTTTTCCGCTCTGGTTGATGAATTCCTGACCAATGCCAAAGCAAAGATTGACAAAGCACTGGAAGGACAGCCGGCAGAAAACCGTATGGTAGGCCTTCTGGGCATGGAGCTTTACATTACGGAAAAGAATCCGGTGGTCAGGGAATTGATGTGTGCCTTCCATACATCTCCCTTCCTTATGGAAACGGTGATTAAGCGTCACTCCACTCTGGCTGAAGAAGTGTGGGCCGGCAGGAGACATCCCCGCAATTCCAAGCTTTCCACAGCCATCCTTCTTTCTGAAGGTGCCGTATCGTCCTATGTCATTTCCTTCGATTTCTCCCAGAAACTTGATTATTCTGAAATCCGTCGGAAAGTGGTGCTCTGCATCCTCCGGAACATGGGACTGGAAGCAAGGGAGTCAAGCCGCCTTGTCCAGTACATGGAAGATCATGAAGCACTCTGGCTGGATCTGGCCAACCAGGTACTGAACCATTCTGGCGAGACACCGGAAGCCTAAATGCCTTGCATAAAATAAAAAGCGGGGCGTCAGTGAAAATTCACTGGCGCCCCGCTTTTTCACGTTTCTGCCGATTCTGACTTCATCCCGGCCTCTAAAGAAACCGGATGCCGGGGATGCAGCCATGACAGAACCTCTTTCCCCTTTCTATTTTTTCAGGATATCCTTTGCCATCATGGCCCATACCTCCCTCTTCTGGTCCAGTGATTTCAGCATGGGAAGGATATCCTTTTTCTTGCTTCCCAGGACCCTGAAGGTCAGGGAAAGAAGAAGGAATTCCGCTTCTTCCACAGGGGGCTGGTCCTTGAAATAGAAGGAATTGATGAAGCCGCCCATGGCCCCCTTCACCATGTAGTTCCGGGCAAGGATCTCATCTTCTTTGAAGAGCTTCCCGTAAGATTCGCCGAAAATTTTCATTTCCAGGCGCACATGACGATTCACCGCCGCTTCAAACATGGCCGGTGATGTATAGGCCTCCTGATACAGTTCCCTCACCCGTTCATCCCGGGCAATGGCTTCCATTTCCACCAGAAGCACTGCCGCATACTGATAGAGCGGCGATTCACCGCCCGCTTCCTTCTGCACCATGCGGATGCAGTTTTCCAGCACATCGGCGGCCAGGGTATTGAATATTTCTTCCTTGCTGGAAAAAATATTGTAAATGCTGCCGGAGGTAATGCCGGAGCGTTCCACAATCTGGCGGATGGTGGTCCGCCGGCAGCCCTGCTCCAGGAAGATATCCTTTGCCGTCTGCAGAATCCTGTTTTTCGTCTGCCTCATTCTTTCAGCCATAGCTGGTGACTGATTCATATCAAAGCTCCTTGGATACTAAAAATGAACCGGCGGGAAAATCAATGAAATAGGCATTCCCCGTCTATTCCTCTCCCGGGGGTGCAGAAAAGAAAATCTTCTTCTGCCCTTCCCCTTCTTCTAAGAAATAATATTTTAGAACGTTTTTCATTATCATTCAGTATAGTTTCTTTCCTGGCATTTGTCAATAGGTCAAATAAATCAGATTTCATAAGCCTTATGTAGAAAAAGCCTTCTGTAGAAGCTTTATCCCCTTTTGGGAAAATGAATGCCCTGAAAGATAATATTCTATGTTTTTCCTTCTAAAATGCAGCCGCTGAATATTCCCTCCTCAGGAAAAGGAGAGCATCAGCCCTTTGGAACTCATCAAAAAAAGCACCGATTTCATGGAAATCAGTGCTTTTTTCATCAGAAGGATTTCTGTCCCTTGTACAGAAGTTCCTTGATAAAGTTGGGAAGAACGAAGCAGCTCTTCTGGATGTGGCGGTTGTAGTATTTCATAGGCTCCGGCGCCCCATCCCTGGGCTTTGCCGTGAGGGGGTCGTAAACCTTGGAGGCCAGCATGAAGGAATGCATGCAGGCCGGATAAATGGGCACATGGGAATAGTACATGCGCACAATGGGGAATACATCATTCATGGCTTCAAATACATCGTGTACCGTAGACTGCTGCACAATGGGGGATTCCGTCTGCTGCACAAGGAGCCCGTCTTTGCGAAGGGCCGCAAAGGCGCTCTTGTAGAAGTCCCTGGTAAAAAGGCCTTCTCCCGGTCCGATGGGATCGGAGCAGTCAATGATGATGACGTCATAGAAGTCCTTCACATTCCTGGCAAAGGCAATGCCGTCACCTACATGGACATGAAGTTTTTCCGGAGGATTTCTAAGGACCTTGGAAATGGTGGGGAAATATTCCTTGGACAGTTCTATGACCCGTCCATCGATATCGCAGAGGTCCACATGGGTGACGCAGTGGTGGCGGCACACTTCCCGAGCCACGCCGCCGTCGCCGCCGCCGATGATGAGCACCCTTTCCGGATGGGGGTGCAGCATGAGGGGCACGTGGGAAATCATTTCATGGTAGGTCCATTCATCCTTCACAGAGGTCTGAAATACGCCGTCCAGAATCAGGAGCCGGCCGTATTCCAGGGTGTCTGCGATTTCGATATGCTGGAATGGTGTCTGTTCCTCATGCACCATGTTTGTGATTTTCAATGTGAGGCCCAGGTTTTCATTGGCCCATTCGGTGACGTATTTTTTCTCTTCCATCGGTTTATTCCTTATTTTCTTCCTGCGCTGCCGGATCTTCTGCTTTCTCTTCCGTTCCCCTGGCAGTGGCAGCGGCCTGGTCAAAGAGGTTGCCGCCGGCAGCGGGTTCTTTTACTTCTTCTGTCTCTTCGGCAGCCGGCGCTGCTTCCTGGGCAGGTTCTTCTTTGGGAGCGTCTGCTTCCGGTGCTTCCTCTGCGGCCGGTGCAGCTTCTGTCTCCGGTGCCGCTTCGGCAGCCGGTGCCGGTTTCGCGGTGCCGTCTTCTACAGGCTGGGGCGCTTTCACGGCTTTGGCGGACTCGATGAGAGCCAGGGCAGATTTGAAATTGGAAAGAAGTTTTTCAATGTAAAGGTTCATGTCCCCTTCTGTCTTGAGGAGGTCACCATTCATCCGGCGGCGGGCAGCTTCTGCATCAGCCACGATTTTATGGGCTTCGTTCTGGGCTTCCCGAATGGAAAGTTCCGCTTCCTTATGAGCGTTCTTCTTCACATTGTCTGCCGTTTCCTGGGCCATGACCAGGGTGTTGGACATGGTGGCTTCCATCTTTTCATAGTTCCTGAGCTTTGTCCGGATGGTGTCCATTTCTTCTTCCATTTCCCGATGTTCCCGGTAAATCCGTTCATAGTCCTTGGCCAGTTCTTCCAGGAATGTATTTACTTCATCCTGGGCATAGCCGCGAATCTGGCGGGAAAATGTTTTGTTGTGTATATCCATTGGTGTAATCATATGTATATGTCTCCTTTGGAATGTCTGTGTTTACCTTGTATGGAAAGCAGGCTCCTCTATTTATATCTGTATATCAGAAGGCCGGTGCGTCCTTTCCGGCTCATGCCGGTTTCTTCCTTGATTTCTATGCGGCCTCTTCCGCGGATGCTGATAATGTCTCCAGCCTTTACGGTTTGGGAAGCGCTTTTGGCAGGCTGCCAGTTCACTTCCGTCCTTTCGTCCTCCACGGCCGCCACCATTTTGGAACGGGAAATGCCGAAGCCTGCAGCTCCTACGGCATCCAGACGAAGGGATGCCACTGTGGCCCGCACTTCTTTGGCCGTCTGCTTGGGCGGCTGAATATCAGAGAGAGGGATTTCCTCCACCTTCACCGGCACCATGGCCACTTTTTTGAAGTTGTCCATGAGCCAGTCCTTCATGGCACTGTCCACCACGATCTGGCAGCCGGCGCCCTGCATGAGGATATCTCCTGTCACAGAGCGGTCGATGCCAAGGCCCATGAGGGAGCCCAGTACATCTCGATGGCCGATGAGACGGTACCGGCCGTCCCAGGTCACCGAGAGCAGGCTTTCGGAAAAGTCCACAGGGCCATCGTAATCCACTCGCTGGAAGGCGATACGCACCCTTTCTGCTTCATGATAACCGCCAAAGGCTGTGGATTTCACAGTCTTCATATGGGCTGCAATGGTCTGGCCGATCTGCCGGGCAAAGGGGGCCATGAACGGGCCTACTGCAAAGGGCCGTCCCCGGTCTACCGCATCCGCCAGGTCCAGAAGCCGCATGGCCATGTCCTTCGATTCATCACCGGAGGCCGCAAAATAACGAAGTATTTTTTCTCTATCCTTCATTCCATCCTCTTTCCTGTCTTCAGGGAAGCGCTGATTGAATCATGTCCGCTTTCATTCCTGTATGTTATGCCAGGCAGGCGGCTTAGCTTAAGCCGGTGCTTTCCCGGGATTGAGAGGCAGGGGAAACAGAACATCTGCCCTGCTCCTGTGCCTTCTTATTTCCCTGCCATAGCGTCAGATTTTTCAAGGCACGCCTTGACGCCATCCATGAGGGCAGCCCGGATGCCGTCCCTTTCCATGGCATGAATGCCTGCAATGGTGGTACCGCCGGGGCTTGTGACCTGGTCTCTCAGTTCTGCCGGGTGCTTCCCCGTTTCCAGTACCATTTTGGCAGCTCCATAGAGGGTCTGCGCCGCAGCTTCAATGGCCAGCTTCCGGGGAAGGCCGATGAGCACTCCCGCATCAGCCAGGGCATCAATGATGACGAAGGCATATCCCGGACCGGCGCCGGAGAGGGCGCCCAGCTCGTCAAGCTGCCTTTCTGTCACCACCGCTTCCTTTCCCAGGGCGGAGAAAATTTCTTCCGCTTCCCTGATGAAATCGGGGGATGCCTTCTTTCCCGGTGCAATGGCAGCCATGCCTTCCCCCACCGATGCAGGGGTATTGGGCATGACGCGGATGACCTCGGTTTCTTCCGGAAGGGCCCCTTCCAGGGCTTCCAGGGTGACTGCCGCCGCAATAGAAAGAACCCGGGATGGATGATACCGGGATAATTCCTGAAGCACTCCGGGTACCACATTGGGCTTCACCGCCAGAATCACCAGGTCCGCCTCTTTGGCTTCCCTGCCGTCCATGGAAGCATGAACGCCGTAGCGGGACGCCTTTTCGCGGGATGCTTCTTCGGAATGCTCTTTCACATATATTTCTTCTTTTTTCCACAGCCCTTTGGCAAGGCAGCCGGAGAGGATGGCTCCTCCCATGGCGCCGCAGCCGAAAATCAGAATCTTCTTCATTTCTATGGTCCTTTCCAGGTGGGAATACCTGAAACAAAGGCCAGCCTGTCTTCATGAAGATCCACCGTAGACGGAACGCAGATGAGCACATCATCATTGAGGAGCATCACATCTCCATGGGCCATATAGACAGCGCCGCTCATGAAGTCCACGAAACGGCTGGCTGCTTCATCATCCACATTATCATTCAAAACAACGATAACCGTCATGCCCCTTGCCAGGGCATCCACAGCACGACGGGCATCTCCGTAGGAACCGGGAACCATGATATCCACTTCCTGGGGCCGGATGCTCCTTGCGGGCAGCGCGCCTGCCGCCGGTACATCTTCTCCCTCGTCCCGTTCCTGTTCCTCATAGCTGTCTTCTTCAGGAGATTCTTCAAACTGGCTTTTCAGCCAGTTCACTCCCTTGGAAAGAAAAGACATCAGCCCTGGGGAGCCTCAGGTCCCTGAGGTGTCTGGGCGTTCCACTGAGGCGCTGCCGGTGCCTGCTGCTGATCCTGATAGGCAGCGAAATTTTCACGGGATACGCTCATGTTATTCGGCGCGCAGAGATAAATATTTTCGGAAATCTGGTCGATCCGTCCGTCCAGTGCATACATGATGCCCTGTACGAAATCTACAATCCGCTGTGCTTCATCGGCATCGGTTTTTTCCATGTTCATCACCACCGGGCGCATAGCCTTCAGATGGTCGCCGATTTTTTCAGCATCCCCATAGCTCTTGGGGTTCACCACCACCATGGTGTAGGGCTTGGCAGCCTGACGGGGCTGGGCGGTGCGGCCAATGCCTCTCACAGGGTTTACCGCAGATGCACGAGGCGGAACGGGAGCAGAAGGGCTGACCGGTGCAACTTCCTCTTCCATGTCCTCTTCTCTTTCATCCTCATCCCTGTCTACAAACTGATCCTTAAATTTATCAAGCAGACTCATTTTTTTCTCCTCTCAATGGTAGTGTCTTTCGCCAAAAATGGCAGTGCCTATGCGCACCATATTGGCTCCTTCTTCAATGGCAATTTCAAAATCATGGGTCATTCCCATGGACAGAATGGAAATCTGTCCTTCAGGAAATTCTTTCTTCATGTCAGTCCACATGCTGTGGGCCTTCCGGAATACGGGGCGGGTCTTTTCCACATCCTCATAGGCCGGTGCCATGCACATGAGCCCCTTGACCCGGATATGGGAAAGGGCTTTGGCTGTGTCCAGGGCTTCCTTCATAGACTGTGGAGGAAGGCCGTGCTTTGATTCTTCTCCGGAAATATTGAATTCCAGAAGTACATCCTGCACCTTGCCTGCTTCTCCGGCCCGCCGGTCGATTTCCTTCATGATATCCAGAGAATCTGCCGACTGGATCAGGTCCGCCATGGCCACCGCTTTTTTCACTTTATTTTTCTGTAAATGTCCCTGCAGGTTCCAAATGACCGGAAGCTTCAAGGCTTTGTACTTTTCTTCCATTTCCTGGACCCGGTTTTCGCCTACCTGGGTAACTCCCAGATGAATGGCTTCTTCCATATCCTCCAGGGGATGGAATTTTGTCACTGCCACCAGGGTCACTTTCTGTCCATAGGGAGAACGCTTCCTGGCCGCTTCGATCCGGTCCATTACATGGGCTAATCTTTCTTTGATTTCTGACATAGCCCCCGCCTTCTTTGCAAGTATCTTTCGTATATCCTCCATGCTCTGGATAAATGGATATACCTAGAGATTATTATATCACAGTTATTTAGGAGAAAAAACAGGAAAATGGATTTTAAAAACAGTACAGGCCGGTAAAATGGTATTTTCCCATGCCAAAAGGGGCTTTGAAAAAGTGACTGCCCTTTTTCAAAGCCCCCCTGCCTGATGGACTGTTTTAAACCATCTGTGCTTTCTTTGCAATTTCATCGGGAATCTTGATTCCCAGAATGTCCGCATCCTTCTTATTGATGACAATGGTGTATTCCTTCTGGTGCTGGATGGCTGCCGTTTCCGGCTTGATTTTGCCGTCCAAAATATCAGCGGCCATGTGACCTGTCTGAACGCCCAGTTTGTAGTAGTCTACGGAAAGAGCGGCCAGTGCGCCGTCTTTGGCCATAATGTCGGCTCCCACGATAACCGGAATCTTATTGGCATCGGTGACCTTCATCAAAGTGGGGATGGAGGAAGCCAGGGTGTTATCGGTAGGTACATAGATGAAATCCACCTTGCCTGCCAGGGATTCCGCCACCTGCTGGATATCGTTCACACTGTTGACGGTCCTTTCCTCTACGGCCAGGTTGTTCTTTTTGCAGTAATCCTTCATCATGTTGGCCTGGACTTCACTGTTGACCTCGCTGGAGGAGTAAATGAGTCCCACCGTCTTGGCATTGGGAACCAGGGCCCTTCCCAGATCCATCTGGGCATCAATGGAAGCCAGATCGCTGACGCCGGTCACGTTGCCGCCGGGCTTTTCATCATTCTTCACCAGTTTGGCCGTGGTATAGTCCGTAATGGCCGTGCCTACGATGGGGATATCCTTGATTTCATTGGCTACCGCCTGGGCTGCAGGAGTAGCAATGGCGCAGATGAGTTTCGGCTTTTCCGATTTGAAGCGGGATGCAATGGTTTTCAGGTTGGACTGGTCGCCCTGGGCATTCTGCTGGTCAAAGGTGACCTTGTCCTCGCCATATCCCCTTTCCTTTAAACCGTCTACGAAGCCCTTATTGGCCTGATCCAGAGATCCATGCTGCACGATCTGCACCACGCCAATAATCGGTTTTCCGGAAGCAGAGCCGGCGCCGCCCTTGGGCTGACTGCCGCCGCATCCTCCATATACCAGTGCTGCTGCTGCCAAAGCTGCTGCCATGCTCATTTTCATCCATGTCTTCATTTCTATGTCCTCCCCTGTTCCTATACTGCTTTATTTAATGTATGTATCTTCCAGTGCATCCATGGTACCGTCAGTTTCCATTTCTGCCAGGAAGAAATTTACATAGTTCAGAAAATCCTGGTCTCCCTTGGCCATGAGGGCGCCGAAACGGCTTCTGGTAAAGGGCTTGTCCACCAATGGCGCCGCCAGCTTTTCATTCATGCGCACATACCGCCTGGCTTCCATGGTTTCCGTAATCATGATATCCGCCTTTCCTTCCGCTATGAGGGAAGGGATTTCCGCATTCTTCTCATGGATGAGAAGGGTGGCGTGGGGCAGGCGGCTCTTGGCAAATTTCTCATTGGTTCCGCCCGGATTCACCATGACCTTCACCTCCGGCCTGTCCAGGTCTGCCAGGGACTTGTACTTTTCTTCCTCTCCCTTCCGGCAGAGAATGGTCTTGCCGAAGAGGAGGTAGCCATCAGACATGGCCAGGGTCCTTTCCCGGTCAAAGGTTCTTGTAATGCCGCAGAGGGCCAGGTCAAACTTTCCTGCTGCCGTATCGGCGGAAAGGGTCTTCCATGTGGTGGGCACGTACTCCACCTTCACATGAAGGGAGTCTGCCAGTTTTTCTGCCAGTTCTGTATCAAAGCCTTCATACTTTCCATCAGCGTCCTTATAGGACATAGGCCTGTAATCGCCGGTGGTACCCACCCGGAGAGTCCCCCGGGCTGCAATATCCTCCAGGTGCGCCGCCCATGCGCTGCCGGCGCCTCCCAGGAGGAGCCCTGCTGCCAAAACGGCGGCTCCTGCCATCTTCTTCATATCCATCTTTCCATCCTCCCATGCTTTCCTTTATGAAAATCAAAAGTCCCCTGCTTATTTCTAAGCAAGGGACGACGGGACACATCGCGGTACCACCCTGTTTACCTGAATCAACACAAAAGGGTGGTACCCAAGGGACGGATTATCCGTGGTACCACCCAAATTATCTTCATCAGATCAACTCTACGCCCGGTAACGGGGGCATGCGTCGCAGCCTACTTTTACGTTCAGCCGCGCAGTTCAGGAAAGAACTTCCCCATTCCTCCGCCGCCGGTTCCCACCAAATGCCGGCTCTCTGCTTGGCTTCCAAAATGAGTACTTTTTTCCATCAGCACTTTTTTGATATGTGTCCATTGTAGCCAATGGGACCGGTCTTGTCAAGGGTAAATCAGTAAGCCCGGCCCTGGATTGGCCCGCAAGGCCACCAGTCCTCTAGTACACTAGTACACTAGTACACTTTTTCATTTCACCTTTTCCGGTTCTATTTCTTCGAGGCAGAGATGGTAGTGTTTTTTCTTATCCTGATACATTTTCCGGTCTGCCCGATTGAAGGCGGCGTTGAGATGGCTGCCGCTTTCGGCCCAATGGGCGCCGAAGGCGACGGACACATCATCTTTGGCCTTCACGGCGTCATAAAATTCTTCAAATTTCCTGTAAAAGGCACATTCAGAAATATCCGGCAGAAGGACCACGAATTCGTCTCCGCCCACGCGGTATACGAACTCATCGCCCCAGAACTGCTGCATGGCCTTTGCCGCCCGCCGGAGGAGCCTGTCTCCTGCCACATGGCCCTCTTCATCGTTGGCCCTTTTCAGTCCGTTCACATCGCCGAATACAATGCCCGCCGGGTGGTCCAGCTGTTCCAGTTCATCCAGCTTTTCCATGAAGCTGTTTCTGTTTCTCGCACCGGTCAGCATGTCCCGGTGGCTCAGGTAGTCCAGCCGGGAAAGGAGCTTCTGGTTCACCATGCGAACCCCCAGGAAATAGGAAATGGTTTCCAGTATTTTCTGGGTATTTACTGCATCGCTGATTTCATAGTTATCGGCGCCGATGTAGCCGATAAGTTTTCCGCCATCGTAAATGGGGGAATCCATAATGCTCCGTATGCCCTGCCGTTTCAGGTTTTCATAGTCCAGCGGGTCATCGTCGGCCAGAACGCTGATGTCCTCCAGCACCAGACTTGTGTTGTGGATGAGGTATTTTTCCCATCCGCCGAGATATGTATCATAGTCCAGGTTCTGCAGGGTATCGATTTCCGGTGTTATTCCTTCCCGGCACCATTCGAAGGTATTGCTTGCCTTCTTTCCGTCGGTCTCCAGGATATAGAGGCGGTCGGCATGGATAATACTCCCCAGCTCGGCCAGCATGTGGTTCACCGCTTTATCATAGCTTTCCCCGCCGTCCATGATTTTCACCAGTTTGATGATAATATCATCGGTGTTGGTGGACTGGCGCAGGTTCATCCGTTCCACATGGTCCAGATCCACATTCATGAAAATGAAGGCCGCCCGGCCTTTACCGGCCGGCTCCACTTCAAATTCCAGCCAGTGGCCCACTTCCCTGCTGTACATGCGGTTCCGTATCCTTTTGCCCTGAGCCGCTTCGTAGCAGTAGTCGAACCATTTTTCATCGGCATTGTCATAGACTGACAGGAAAGAATGGCCCAAAAGCTCGGACTTATCTTTCCCCACCATTTCGCAGTACGCCTTATTTGCATATACATATATGGCGTCTATGGCCTTTTTCTTTTCCTCATCCATCACTACTTCAAAAGCAGCATAGGCTACCGGCACATTCATATCCAGGTCCGGTATAAACTTGTCATCTTCCATTGCAAACTTCCATTTCTTACTCAGCTAAGCATCACAAAAGGGCGCAGCCTGCACTGCGCCCAAAGAGAGCACTGATGAACAGAATCAGTGCTTTTTGCAATTGCTCCTCCGATGCAGCTGGCTGCCATGTTACAGGCCCTATAGTTTTGCGTCACAGGTTTTCACCTGCTTTGCCTTTATACCTATAAAGTATTATGCTTATAAAATTATTACTAGTTTATTATAACAGATTTCAGCAGATGTTTCCAAGAAAAATCGAATGTATAAACAAGAATAATAGAAGAATAATAAAAAGAGAAAGGGACCTGCTCTCAGCTGCAGAAGCCTTTAAAGATGGGCCAGGGCTTGCAAGAGTCTCCTTTGGCAGGAGTGTTGGCAGACTGCTAAAGACCGGGCCCTATACTTTCCCTTTCTAAAAAAAACAGCTCCCTGGGGAGCTGTTTTCCACTTATTTCATTCTCGCATCGGCAGGAGATGCAGCAAAGCCTTCTGCCGGTTCTTCTTCCTTAAGGCTGCCGGATTTTCCTTCATGTTTTCTTTTATTCTTTTCAATGAAATGGTAGCCGATGAGAAGGATGGCAAACCATACAGGTGTCACGTAAAGGGCTACCCGGGTATCATCGCGGAAAGCGGAAGCCACCACCACACCCAGAAGGAAGAGCATGGTCAGATAGCCGGAGTAGGGAGCAAAGGGCATTTTATAGGTAAGAAGTTTCTTTTCTTCCGGCGAAAGGGCAGCACGGAATTTCTGCTGGGTCCGGAGAATGACGAACCAGGTAAAGAGAGCCCCAAAGGATCCCACACTGGTGACATACACGAAGACCTGGGCCGGCATGATGTAATTCATGAGCACCGAGAAAAGCAGCACTGCCGCAGAGAAGAGGATGCCGATCCATGGCAGGCGGTGACGGTTCAGACGCTGGAAGCAGGAGGGAGCGTTCCCCTGCAGGGACAGGTTGTAAAGCATGCGGCCGGAGCTGAAGATGCCGCTGTTGCAGGAGGACAGCACTGCTGTAATGACTACGATATTGATAATGTCAGCAGCTCCTGCAATGCCCAGTTTTTCAAAGGTAATGACGAAGGGGCTGCCCAGATGGCCGATTTCATCCCAGGGATAAATGGCCATGATGACGCCCAGGGAAAGTACATAGAAAATCAGGATACGCCAGAACACTTCATCAATGGCTTTCTTAATGGTGGATTTCGGATCATGGGCTTCGCCGGCGGTGACGCCGATGATTTCAATACCCAGGTAGGAGTACATCACCATGACCAGAGCCATGAGGGTGCCGCCGATGCCGTTGGGGAAGAAGCCACCGTGGGTCCATAGGTTCGTAATCCCCACAGGCTCCCAGCCGTTGCCGATGCCGAAGAGGATCATGCCGGCACCGCCGATAATCATAAAGATAATGGTACAGATCTTAATCAGGGCAAACCAGAATTCAAATTCCCCGTAAGCAGAAACGGCAATGAAATTAACCACCGTCATCAGGAGGAGGGCACAGAGGGCCGATACCCACTGGGGCAGGTCGGGATACCAGAAATTCATGTAAATCCCTACGGCCGTCAGTTCCGCCATACAGGTAACCATCCACATATACCAATAGGTCCAGCCGGTGAGATAGCCCCACTTGGGTCCCAGGAAACGGGCGGCATGGGCACTGAAGGCGCCGGATACAGGGTAGGCCACGGACAATTCGCCCAGGGCCCGCATAATGAAATAAATCGCAACGCCGCCGATGATATAAGTCAAAAGCACCGAAGGCCCTGCCAGTTCGATGGCTGTGGCGGATCCGAGGAACAGGCCTACGCCGATGGCTCCGCCAAGGCCGATCAGCTGGATGTGCCGGTTCTTCAACCCTCTTTCAAGGTTCTCATGCATTTCCTGATTATTTTCTGCCATATGAAACTCCCAAATCTGACAAAAACTCCGGATCCGCGCCCTTTCATGGGGAAGATCCGGAGAAAAGAACTACTTTTTTTATTTTATACGCAGACCCCCTGTACATCAAGACAGAAATTTACATTTTCCATACTTTTTCATACATACGGCCCTGATTTAATGACTCAAAGAATATAAATTTTATGCATTCATGACATAAAACTCATGGCGACTATAATCAATAGATTTTGTCTATAAAAATCATCATTTCTCCTTGATACCGTTCATGAGCACGTCGAAGGCCTGGTCCATGTAGGAGGCTTCGGAAATTTCCTCCTTCACCGCAAACCGTTTCTTGATTTCACTCATAAGATAATAATAGGCCACCATGCCGGCCCAGGAAATGCAGACCTCCGTGGGTTTCAGATTATGGCGGAAAATGCCTTCCTCCATTCCCTCCGTGAGAGCTGCCCGGAGCACCACCAGCACCATGGCGAATCTTTCCTTTCCAATGGAAGCAAAGACGTCGGTGGGATGAATCATTTCCCAGGAAAAGATGCGGAGAATATAGGGATGTTCCTTCATAAGACGGAAGAAAAAGCGGGAATACAATTCCATGATTTCCATGGGCTTTCTGGTGCCGTCGGCAGCCATTTCCACGAAATCCACCAGAAGGGCGCTTCCCCGCTCCAGTATGGCGGCATAGAGTTCCTTCTTCCCGCCGAAGTAATAGGAAATGGCGGCGCTGTTCACCCCTGCTTCCTTACCGATATCCCGGATGGACACGTCGGAATAGCCCTTCAGCGCAAAGAGGCGGATGGCTGCATTTTCAATCTGCTCCTTCTTGTCCGGCGCTTTCTCCTTTTCTTCCTTCGGGAAAAGGGTATGATACAGCTCTTCCTTGGTGCCGAAATAATAGGAAATGGATGATACGCTGACCCCTGCCTGACGGCTGATGTCCCGAAGGGATGTATCATGGTATCCCTTCTCCCCGAAAAGGCGGCGGGCCGCCTTTTCTATTTTTTCCTTTTTTCCTGCTTCCATGATGAACGCCCCCTGGAGTACCTGCACAGTTTCATTCTTTCTATTATATATGATTTTCTCTTCGATTGGAACAACAGAGATGAAATGATTGAACCGTTCAGCTTCCGGCGTTCAAAAAAGCGGCAGTTCCTGCCATCCTACGGAAAGCAGCCAGCTGCCGCAAATCATTGCTATCTTCTCAAAGGCACCAGGGATAAAGAGGCATCTTCAGGGTTTCGTCGATATCCTTCCCGGTAATGGGTGCAAAGTACACACGAAGGAGACAGAGGCCTTCGGCAGGCGCCGTGATGCCCAGTTTCCTTCGATCCCGGGCTTCAAGGATGCGGGTCATGTCTTCCGGAGACAGCGCGCCGCATCCTGCATCCACCAGGGCCCCGGCTATGTTGCGCACCATGTGGTAGAGGAAGCCCTCGCCGGTTACGTAAATGCGATAAAGGGAGCCTTCCTTTTGGATGCGGATGTCATGAATTTTCCGCACCGGGTCCGAAGGCACGGAGTTATTGCCACGGAAGGAGGTAAAGTCATGACGTCCTTTAAGCACCGCTGCCGCCTTTTCCATGAGGGAAAGGTCCAGCTTCTTCCCGGTGCGCCAGATGTACCGCTTCAGGAAGGGGGACGTTTCCCTTTCTTCCGTCAAAAGATAGCCATAGGTTTTCCCATAGTTTCTCCTTCTTACGGAAAAGTCCATATCCACCTCCCGGCTGGCAGTGACGCGGATATCATAGGGAAGGCAGGCATTCATGGCGTACAGGAAGCGGTCCCCGGGAATGGTGGAATCCGTATAGAAAGTGCATTCCTGGCCGTAGGCATGGACGCCGGCGTCAGTGCGGGCCACGAAGTAGAGAGTGGTTTTCACGCCGGTCAGCGACTGAAGGCAGTTTTCCACCATTTCCTGCACGGTCATGCGGTTTTCCTGCCGCTGGAACCCGCCGTAGCTTGTGCCTTCATAGGAAAGGGTAATCCATATATTTTTCATCGTTTTCAAAAAGCCGGGGCCTCTGCCCCGGCTTCCTTTCTTTTATTTGAAATAGATATACAGTCCAAGGAGCAGGGCTGTAACCAATACCACTGCCAGAAAAGCATTCCTGTCTCTCCAGGTATAGGCCAGCTGATGCATTTTGGTGCGGCCTTCTCCGCCGCGGTAGCACCTGGCTTCCATGGCGGTGGCCAAATCGTCGGCCCTGCGGAAGGCGGAAATGAAGAGGGGTACCAGCAGGGGGACCATGTTCTTCGCCCGCTGCCAGAGATTTCCGTTTACGAAATCGGCGCCTCTGGAGGACTGGGCTTTCATGATACGGTCCGTTTCTTCCAGAAGGGTAGGAATGAAGCGAAGGGCAATGGTCATCATCATGGCCAGTTCATGGGCCGGCACACCGAACCGTTTGAAAGGCATGAGCAGTGCTTCGATACCGTCGGTGAGCACAATGGGGCTGGTGGTGTAAGTGAGGAGGGATGAAAAGGCGATGAGGAACACCAGACGCAGGGTCATGATGAGACCGTTTTGTATCCCTTCCTGGCTGATATGAATGAATTTCCAGGTAAAGAGCTCATTGCCCGGTGTGGTGAGCACATGGATACCCATGGTGAATACCAGAATAATCCACAAAGGCTTGATGGCTTTCCAAATCAGGGACACCGGCACGCCGGACAGGGCGATGGCCAGGAAAGTAAATCCGGCCACCAGGATGTAGGACCACAGGTTATTGGCCAGGAAAATGGCCACAATGAAAATCATGGTGCAGAGAATCTTGGCTCTGGGGTCCATGCGGTGCAGGAAAGAATCTCCCGGGTAATACTGGCCGAGGGTAATATCTGTTAACATGATTTTCCGCCTCCCAGCATCTGACTCATTCTATCCACCGCTTCTTCCACGGTTTTCGCATCCTCCGGCACCGGAATGCCCTTCTCCTTCAGATACAGAAGGGTCTGTGTCAAAGGCGGCGCATCGACGCCGCATTCCTGCAGTTCCCTGCGATGGTGGAGGAAAATATCCATGGGCTTTCCATCCATCACCAGATGGCCCTTGTGCATCACCAGCAGGCGGGTGGCCAGCCGTGCAATGTCGTCCATGTTATGGGATACCAGGATGACGGAAAAAACGCCTTTCTGGTACCAGCTCTGGATGCGGGAGAAAATTTCACGCCGTCCGATGGGGTCAAGGCCTGCCGACGGCTCATCAAGGATAAGGAAATCGGGATGCATGGCAATCACCCCGGCAATGGCCACGCGCCGCTGCTGGCCGCCGGAAAGGCGGAAAGGGGAACGGCCGCCGAAGGTATCATAATCAAGGCCTGCAAATTTCATGGCACTCTTCACTCTTTTTTCCGTTTCCTCTTCACTGCAGCCCAGATTCTTCGGACCGAAGGCGATATCCTTGGCCACGGTTTCCTCAAAGAGCTGATGCTCCGGATACTGGAAAACCATGCCCACAGAATGACGCTTGGCCACTGCTTCCTTCGACTTGGCCGCCAGGTCCACGCCGTCAATGGTTACCTTTCCGGAGGTGGGATGGATGAGGCCGTTCAGGTGCTGGATCAGGGTAGATTTTCCACTGCCCGTATGGCCGATAATCCCGATAAATTCTCCCTTTTCAATGGTGAGGCTGATATTTTCCAGCGCCACCTTCTCGAAGGGAGAACCTTTGCTGTACACACAGCTTACATTTTCGACGCATATGGACATAACGATTCTCCCAGCTCCTCATCTGTCAAACAATCTTCCGGTATATGGAAGCCCTTCTTCCGAAGTCCATGGGCCAGATCCGCCGCCACCGGCACATCCAGTCCCAGGGCCGTCAGCTTGTCGGCCTGGGAGAAAACCTCCCTGGCCGTTCCTTCCATTCTCAGATGGCCCTTGTCAATGACCATCACATGGTCCGCCATCACCGCTTCTTCCATGAAATGGGTAATGAGCACAATGGTTATTCCTTCCTTTTCATTCAGCTCATGCACCGTATCCATAACCTCTTTACGGCCATGGGGATCCAGCATGGCTGTCGGTTCATCCAGCACGATGCAGTCCGGATGCATGGCCAGAATGCCTGCAATGGCGATGCGCTGCTTCTGCCCGCCGGAAAGCATGGCAGGAGAATGGGTGCGGTAAGCCGTCATGCCTACTTTCTCCAGAGCCACATCCACCCGTTTTTTAATTTCCTCCGAAGGAATGCCCAGGTTCTCCGGACCGAAGGCCACATCTTCCTCTACAATGGCAGCCACCAGCTGGTTGTCCGGATTCTGAAACACCATGCCCACCTTCTGGCGGATATCCCAGATATGGGAAAAATCGGAGGTCTTCATGCCCTCCACATAGATTTCCCCATCCGTGGGAATCAGCAGGGCGTTCAAATGACGGGCCAGCGTGGACTTGCCGCTGCCGTTGGTACCGATGATGGCCGTAAAGGACCCCTTCCTGATGGTGGCGGATACATCGGAGAGGGCATCAAACTTCTTTCCCTCTTCCGTTTCAAAGGTATGGGTCAAATGACGGATATCAAAAAGAATGTCTCCACCCTTTTTTTCATCCTTCATACTTTCTTTCTCCATGTTTCCTCTTTCTTATGTCCTGAGAAATATAAAAATACAATGATACTTTATGATAACAGACAATTCCTTTTTCCGTCAATGAAAAAGACTGTCTTTTATATAATAATCAGCAGCAGTCCTTTTGTCAATTTATGCGATTTTCCCTGTTTACAATTATTTGGATATGGTCAAATGCAGGAGACCGTTTCTTGCTTCTTGAATCCGGGGAAATGCGCGAAAAAAAGAAAGGACTGATGCATGGAGGCGCCTCCCTGCATCAGCCCTTTGCATTTCAATTTCCATATCTCTTTTCCAGCTCCTCCCGCAGGTCGCGGAAAAGGGGAAGGAAAATATTGCATGTGTCTGCAATCAGTGTGTCCGCCACTTCCTGACGGAAAACATAAAGCTCAAGACTTCTATCTTTCATGGCCTTCAGCCAGTTCGCTTCATCCCGAATCAGGCCCGCTTCAGAGGCAATCTTTAATGTCTGCCTGGGAGAAGCGGTTTCCGCCTCTTTCCATCCCTTCTGCGTGAGATACTCCTTCATGGCGCGCCATGCCTGTTCAAAGCACTGGGCGAAAAGGGAGCAAAGCCCGGCGGTAACGACCACATCATAGGGAGGGTTCACACGATTCATTTCTTCCAGATTTCTCAGCGTTTTATTGAAATTCTCAAACTTTGTCATGGAAAACAGTCTCCCTCATCTATTACCAAGGAACCTCAGATCCACCCGAAGTGGCGGCAGGCGTTGTAAATACCGTCTTCATCAGCCCGGTCGGTGATGTAGCTGGCAAGGGCCTTCAGCTCCGGCTTGGCGTTGCCCATGGCGATGCGAAACCATTCTTTGCGGAACATGGTGCGGTCATTCATGCCATCGCCGAAAACAACGATGTCCCTGTCGGAAATATGGAACCGTTTCTGTATTTCCATAATGCCCCTTTCCTTATGCACCGGCTCGATGAGCATGGTGTCCGTGCTGAACCATACGTGGGGCAGCGTATAGAGAGGGATGTCATCCCTTTCCTGTTTGCTGCAGGCCACAAAAATCTTGTGGATGGCAGAGACTTTGCGGAAGTCAAAGGAGGGATCCACTTCCGTTTCATAATACCGGTCTTTGACTTTTTCCAGATACAGAGGGGTCCTTGTAACGCGGTATTTCTTATTATAGGGAGCAGCCGCCCAGGGATGCTTTTCTTCATCTATGTCCGAAAGGGTCCGGATGCAGTCCGAAAGAGGCAGGCCTTCATCATAAAGAATCTTCCCGTCAATGGTGACCGCATTGCCGCCATCGGACACCAGGGCCGATATGCCCAGGGTCCTGGCTACTTCCAGGGCATCTGCCTGCATGCGTCCAGTAGCCAGGGAAACAAAGTGTCCCCGGCGGATGAGTTCCTTCACCGCTGCCCTGGTGCTTTCCGGATAATCTGCGGTCAGCGGCGTAGTCAGGGTACCATCAATATCAAAAAAGAAATATTTCTTCATCCTCTGCCTCCTTTGCTTTTCATTTCCTTTCTTATAGTACCATAAGAGGAAGAGTGTTCAAAGGGGCGCGCTCTTTAAGGCGTGAAGGGTTCGCAAAATGAAGAGTCCTGCGGTGCTCGGCGTCTTAAGGCAGCGGCTCTCTTCGGGCACCAGCAAAAAAAGACAGTGAAGAAAATCCTTCACTGTCCTTTTTCAATGACTGTTACAGCAGTTTTTCGATTTCCGGTGCCATAGCTTCCGGTGTTTTGGTGGGTTCAAACCGTGCTGCCACATTTCCATCTCTGCCCACCAGGAATTTGGTGAAATTCCATTTAATGGAATCATCATCCAGGAAATGGGGATAATTCTTTTTGATGAAATCCAGAAGGACTTTGGCATTAGGATGGTCCATGTCAAGACCCTTGAATCCCTTTTCCTTTGTCAGGTATTTGAAAAGGGGCTGTGCACTGTCTCCCCTTACATCGCCCTTGCGGAACATGGGGAAGGTAACGCCGTAGTTCAGGCGGCAGAATTCCTGGATTTCTCCGTCGCTTCCGGGATCCTGCTCTGCAAACTGGTTGCATGGGAAGCCCAGCACCACAAAGCCCCTGTCCTTGTAGGCATTGTACAGTTTTTCCAGTCCTTCAAACTGGGGCGTAAAGCCGCACTTGCTGGCTGTATTGACAATGAGAAGAACTTTACCTTTGTAGTCGGACAGGGAAACTTCCTGGCCTTTTCCATTCACTGCTTTGAAATCGTATACGTTCATATAAACCTCCCGGGCTGTCCTGCCCTAAAGGCGGCTCTGCCGCCAGCTGACTCTATTTCTAAGTAAAACGATATTTATCTATCTGATAATTCTATTATATCGAATTTCATCGAATAATGCAAGCAAAAAAAGAAGCGACACCGAGCCGCTTCAAAAGGGGTTGGAGCAGTGCGCTCCTATGAGAACCTGTATAATAACATCCTTACGGAATGCTATTACCCAAATGACAGGCCATCTGCCTTTCACCGAAAGCGTATGGCAGAGCCTTTCCGGTGCGCCGCACCGGTTTATGAGGACTTCCCGGAGGAAGGGATTGTAAAAAGGAGCGATGATCATATTTCCCTTTTATGACCATCGCCAAAGGGAGATGAATCTCAGGGGGCAGCCCCCTGTATCAGAGTGGTGCCGAAGCACCCGATATATAGGAACTTCATAAAGAAGGTATGGTAAACGGGGTGGGTGATGATGATATTTCCCTTTTACCACCATCACCCGAAAGGAGATGAACCATGGAGAGATCCCCACAGGTATATGTAAAGCCTTCTTCAGGCGTTACATCGAATGATAGAGGGTGGGAAGATTTCCGGGAGAATGATGTTCCCTGTCATCATCTCCCGGCGGGTATGCAAAAGAAAATCCACCTTGCAGACAAGGTGGATTCAAGGCAGGCCAAAGAAATCGGCTTTATGAATACACACCTTCCCATCGCTCGTAGGTCAAACGGTGATACAAAACAGGCAGTTCTCCTGACTCTGCTTCCTCGCGCCTCCAGCCTTCCCAATTTCCTCAGTGACTTCTGTTGGATTTGCTCTGCATTACAGTGGCGGGACCGTGCCGGTTTTTCACCGGTCTTCCCTATTAAGCCCTTATGGGCACCTGCTTTACTTATGAAATTGTGCTCCTCAATAACCGAATGTTCAACCCATGAAAAAAGCTCTTTACCCAAGGCAAAGAGACATCCATATGACATCCCCTTCCCATCGCTCGTGGGTTCAAACGGTGATATAAGACAGGCAGTTCTCCTGACTCTGCTTCCTCGCTATCCGTCTTCCCGATTTCTCAGTGACATCATTGGATTCGCTCCGCATTACAGTGGCGGGACCGTGCCGGCTTTTCACCGGTCTTCCCTATTAAGCCCTCAGGGCACCTTTCTTTTCATATTCGGTTGTCATTATAGTATCACTCTTGATAGCTGTTGTCAAATAGATTTTGCGACATGGTACGAAACAGGCCGGTTCCGCAATAGGCAGGGGCATCCTGGCCTGTCTTTGCACCAGAAAGCATAATTTTGCCAAAAGGGATGCCCGGGACGTACTGATTCATGCGCTTCTTTAATATCTATCAAAAATCTTCTGTATGTCCCTGAAGTCTCCTGTCTTTGAGAGAGAAAGCTGGAGAAGAATCCGAGCTTTCTGGGGAGACAGGGATCCGCCGCGGATAAAGCCTTCCTCTTCATAGGAGGCTTCTGCGGAAATGACAGAACCGCTTCCGGCATGGGAGCTTCTCACCACCGGAATGCCCTGGGATACCGCCTTGGCCAGCGCCCTTTCGTCTTCCCTGTGAATGCTGCCGTTTCCGCAACCTGCATACACAAGGCCTTCAGCGCCGGCGGACACAGCCGCCCGCACCATGGCACCATCGGCACCGGCATGGCCGTAGATGATATACACCCGGGGAAGGCGATGGAGCCCCTTCACATCAAAAGGGGCCTCTCCCTTGGGCACATGCACCGGCAGGGCGCACCAGCAGGGATGTCCGTCATTCATATAGCCCAGAGGGCCGTCGGAAGAACGGAAGGTGTCAAGGGAAAGGGTATTTCCCTTGGTCACATTTCTGGCAGCATAGATGGTATCATTCATCATGACCAGCACCCCTTTTCCCCGGGCCGATGGATGGGCTGCCAGACGGATGGCATTCAGCAGGTTCATGGGCCCGTCTGCGCTGACAGCGGTGGCAGGACGCATGGCTCCTGTAAGCACCAGGGGAATGGAGGGCTTCACTGTCAGCTGGAGAAACCAGGCCGTCTCCTCCATGGTATCGGTGCCATGGATCACCACAAGGCCATCGGTTTCCCCCTCCAGCTCATTGGCCCTTTCCGTCAGAGAAAACCAGATATCATCGGTCATATCCTTGCTGTCTATGGAGGATATCTCCTCTCCCGTCACCTGGGCGAAGTTTTGGGCCTCCGGCAGGCTCCCCAGTAAATCCTTTACTCCCAGGGCGCCAGCCTCATAGCCGGTGGTCGCTGTTTCGGAAGCGGCCTTCCCTGCAATGGTGCCGCCGGTAGCCAGCAGATGGACCGACGGTTTCCTCTCTGCCCTCACAGAGGAAACAGGAATCAAAAGGAGCAGGGTAATCAGCAGAATCAGGAAAAGAATCATGGTATACCTCCTGTCATTATTTATGTCAATTATATCATTTTCCTCCTGTCCCGGAAGCACCGAAAGGGAGTCGAAAAAAGGCTGTGAAGAAATGATTTACATTTTTTCACAGTCCTTTTCTTATTTCTGTATGTTCTTTTCTTCCCGCCGTTTCATAAGGGAAAGTCCTGCCTCACTGACCATATCCTTTTGACTGTCCGGCGCTGCCAGAAAGAGGAAGCGGTAGCTGTCTCCCACCTTGGCGGCAAAGCCCCGAATAAAGAGGGGAAGGAGAAAGCCGTCGGCAGAAAAAGCAGGACGAATAGAAAAGCTATAGGTTTTGGGACTCCCTTTCAGGCTGTGGAGCTGTTCCACATGAACCATGTCCACTGTCAGGAAATTATAGGGAAGCTTTTCTCCCGTCTCCCTTCTCGCCTCATCCACTGCCTGGAGGAATACTTCATTCATAGCACTTTCCAGCTTCAGGAGGCCCATATTAAAGGCCAGCATCCGTCCGCCTGCCTCCCGGGTATGGCCCCGGGGAAGGAACATGCCGCCGAAGAATTCATCGGACTCCTTCCCTTTGAAGGTGGCTCCCAGAGCCACGGCGCCGGCAGTATAGGTCTTCCCTTTCACCGTCATCATGCCCAGGTGACGGGCTATGGCAGAGTCCCCCCGGCCCAGAGGTTCGTAATGCACGTTTTGGGGCATAGATACATGGTTCAGGAACAAATCCCCCATTTCCGAAACCGGCACAGGGGCTGCCGCTTTGACAGAATCGGCCAGAGGCGCCGTTCCTTCTATCACCGGCCCCACCCCTGGAAAGACCGGAGCCAGAGCATTCATCTCTCCCATGGCACCGCTGCCAGCGGCAGGAAGATCTGCCGCCATGACGCTGCCTGCTGCCATCATAAAAGAAAGGGAGAGGATCACTGCTGTTTTCTTGATGTTCATTTCCCGGCTTCCTTCAGCGCTTTATCCAGAAGAGGCTGGAAATAGCGGCCCGATGCCTGGTCTGCAGCAAAGAGTGTATACACCGTCTTCCCTTCTCCTCTGGTAATAATTCCTTTCACGTAGAGAGGAATCATGAACCCGTTTCTGGTGAGCACTGCCTTCGCATCAGCGGTGCGGTAAGCCAGGCCTTTCTCCGACTTTATGTCTTCCCAGGAAGAGTGGTCTTCCACCTTCACCGCACCGTGCAGAAGGGTAAGGGCCCGGTCCAGCGAGTTTTCCGATGCCCCTGCTTTTTCAGAAGATGCCGCCTTAACATCCGCTATCTTCTCCCCTTCATTCCGGTCTGCCATAGCCTCCTTCCCGTAAAGGGCCAGTTTCAACATATCACTGTCCGAAATAGAAAGGGAGACCATCATGCCCTGGTAAAAGGTATCGTCAGCCTGCGCCCTCACCTGGTACACCTTTCCTGTGCGGAGGATGGAAACAGCCATTTCCGAAAATTCTCTGGAGTAATCCTTGTCTTTGGGAAACACCTTTGCTCCTTCCAGCGCCGCCTCCACGGTCTTTGACGCATTCCCTTCCAGCAGCCAGTCATGAAGCTGACTTCCAAAGAAGGACCTTTCTCCGGGATATACGGAAACAGAGGACCCCATATCCAGCACTTCTCCGCCGGACAGGGTCAGAGAATCAGCAGACACTGCCATGGTACCGGCAGCCATGGCCAGGGCAGTCATGGAAGCGGCCAGCCACTTTTTCATTTTCATATATTGTCACCTTTCCTTTAATCAATGCAGAGTTATTAAAAGTATTATAGCATTTTACAGGGGCCCGTGACTATGGCAATTCCCGGGCCGCTGAAGTAGCGAGATGGTTCCCTGTGGGTGTGATGCACAGTGGTCACATGACGGACAGGAAACTGCTGGCGAAGGTTTCCTGTAGGATTGTTACGCAATAGTCCCATGACGGACAGGAAACTGTCTGCGAAGGGTTTCCCACTGGCATGTCACGCATTGGTCCTTTGCCGGACAGGAAACTGTCTGCGAAGGGTTTCCTGTGAGATTGTTACGCAGTGGTCCCATGACGGACAGGAAACTGCTGGCGAAGGGTTTCCCACTGGCATGTCACGCATTGGTCCTTTGCCGGACAGGAAACTGCCGGCGAAGGGTTTCCCACTAGCATGTTACGCAGCAGTCCCATGATGGACAGGAAACTTTCACTCATAAAAAAAGAACTCCCATGAAGGGAGTTCTTTTAGAGTGGCAAAAGATTATTTTGCAATCTTAGCTACAACGCCTGCGCCAACGGTGCGGCCGCCTTCGCGGATAGCGAAACGCTGGCCTTCTTCCATAGCGATCGGGGTGATGAGCTTTACAGCCATTTCGACATTATCGCCAGGCATGCACATTTCGGTGCCTTCCGGCAGGGTGATGTCGCCGGTTACGTCGGTGGTTCTGAAGAAGAACTGCGGACGATAGCCGTTGAAGAACGGGGTATGACGGCCGCCTTCATCTTTGGTCAGTACATACACCTGAGCGGTGAATTCGGTATGAGGATGAACGGTGCCCGGTTTAGCAAGTACCTGGCCGCGAACGATGTCCTTACGGTCAATGCCGCGGAGCAGGGTGCCGATGTTGTCGCCTGCCATAGCCTGGTCCAGAGTCTTTCTGAACATTTCTACGCCGGTTACAACGGTTTCGGTCGGTTTTTCCTGGAGGCCGACGATTTCAGCTGCGTCGCCTACTTTAACGGTGCCGCGTTCTACTCTGCCGGTAGCAACGGTGCCACGACCGGTGATGGTGAATACGTCTTCGACAGGCATCAGGAACGGTTTATCGGTATCGCGCTGAGGAGTCGGGATGTATTCGTCAACAGCCTTCATAAGATCGCGAATCTTCTGTTCATCTTCTTTGTTGCCGTTAAGAGCGCCGAGAGCGGAGCCAACAATAATCGGCACATCATCGCCCGGATAGTCGTAGGAGGAGAGGAGATCTCTGATTTCCATTTCAACGAGGTCGATCAGTTCAGGATCATCAACCTGGTCAGCTTTGTTCAGGAATACTACGATAGCCGGAACGCCTACCTGTTTAGCCAGGAGGATGTGTTCACGGGTCTGGGGCATGGGGCCGTCAGCTGCGGATACAACGAGGATAGCGCCGTCCATCTGAGCTGCGCCGGTGATCATGTTTTTTACATAGTCAGCGTGCCCTGGGCAGTCAACGTGTGCATAGTGACGGTTTTCGGTTTCATATTCAACGGTGGAGGTGTTGATTGTGATACCACGAGCTCTTTCTTCCGGTGCTTTATCAATGGAAGCATAGTCGAGGAAGTTAGCTTTGCCTTCTTCAGCCAGTACTTTAGTGATAGCAGCGGTCAGGGTTGTTTTGCCGTGATCTACGTGGCCGATGGTGCCGATGTTAACATGCGGCTTTGTTCTTTCGTAATGAGCTTTTGCCATTTTGGTTTCTCCTTAAAAATTATTTATTTCCGAGTCTTTCTTCCGTAATCTTCTGGGAAATAGCCTTCGGAACTTCTTCATAGTGGTCGAATGTCATGGTGAAGGTGCCACGGCCCTGGGTGGAGCTGCGGAGAGCGGTTGCATAACCGAACATTTCAGACAGCGGAACGAAACCTTTAATTCTGGATTCGCCGTTTTCTGTTTCCATGCCTTCGATGCGGCCACGGCGGGAGTTGAGGCCGCCGATAACGTCGCCCATGTAATCTTCCGGAACATCGACTTCTACGCTCATATATGGTTCGAGGAGGACAGGATCTGCTTTCTTGGCACCGTCTTTGAATGCCATGGAACCTGCAACTTTGAAGGCCATTTCGGAGGAGTCGACATCATGATAGGAACCGTCGTATACGGTAACTTTGATATCAACCATCGGATATCCTGCTACAACGCCGTCCTGCATAGCAGCTTCGACGCCGGCCTGAATCGGGTTGATGAATTCCTTAGGAATAACGCCGCCAACGACTTCGTTATCGAATTCAAAGCCCTTGCCTGCTTCCATCGGTTCAAGACGGAGCCAGCAGTGGCCGTACTGACCATGACCGCCGGTCTGACGAATGAATTTGCCTTCAGATTCAACAGATTTGCGGATGGTTTCACGATAAGCAACCTGAGGTTTGCCTACGGTGCAGTCTACATTGAATTCACGACGCATACGGTCGACGATGATGTCCAGGTGGAGTTCGCCCATACCGGAAATGATGGTCTGGTTGGTTTCCGGATCGGTGTGTACTCTGAAGGTCGGATCTTCTTCTGCCAGTCTCTGGAGGGCGTTGCCCATCTTTTCCTGGTCAGCTTTGGTCTTCGGTTCAACAGCAACGGAAATAACGGGATCCGGGAATTCCATCTTTTCAAGGATGATCGGGTTGTCCGGGTCGCAGAGTGTATCGCCGGTGGTAACATCCTTGAAGCCTACTGCAGCGGCAATGTCGCCGGTGTAAGCTACATCGATTTCCTTACGGTGGTTAGCATGCATCAGAAGGATACGGCCTACGCGTTCTTTCTTGTCCTTGGTGGAGTTGAGAACGTAAGTGCCCTGGTGCATTTCGCCGGAATATACGCGGAAGTATGCCAGTTTGCCAACGAATGGATCTGCCATGATCTTGAATGCCAGGGCTGCCAGCGGAGCGCTGTCGGATACCGGGCGTTCTTCTTCTTCGCCGTCCAGGGAAGTGCCTTTAACCGGAGGAATATCCAGCGGGGACGGGAGGTAATCAAGGACAGCATCCAGAAGCATCTGGATACCTTTGTTCTTGTATGCGGAGCCGCAGAATACGGGGAAGAGCTTGCATGCCAGTACCTGTTTACGGATGGAAGCTTTGATTTCTTCAATGGAAATGTCTTCGCCTTCCAGGTACTTTTCAGCCAGTTCATCGTCGCCGTCGCAAGCAGCTTCGATAATCTTTTCACGGTATTCTTCTACCATGTCTTTCATATCATCGGAAACAGGTTCCTTATGATATTCTTTGCCGTCATCGCTGTCGTAGATTTCAGCTTCCCTGGTCAGCAGGTCGATGATGCCTTTGAAGGTATCCTGAGCGCCGATCGGGAGCTGCATAGCAACAGCCTTGGCATGAAGACGGGTGTCGATGGTCTTTACTGCATGCAGGAAATCTGCACCTACTGTATCCATCTTGTTGATGAATGCAATACGGGGAACATGGTAATGATCTGCCTGTCTCCAAACGGTTTCAGACTGGGTCTGAACGCCGTCTTTTGCACTGAATACAGCTACGGAGCCGTCGAGTACGCGCAGGGAACGTTCAACTTCTACAGTGAAGTCTACGTGCCCTGGGGTATCGATGATGTTGACACGATAGCCTTTCCAGTGGCAGGTGGTAGCAGCAGAAGTAATGGTAATACCGCGTTCCTGTTCCTGAGCCATCCAGTCCATGGTGGCAGCGCCATCATGAACTTCGCCGATCTTATGGTTTACACCGGTATAATACAGGATTCGTTCCGTGGTTGTTGTCTTACCTGCATCAATGTGTGCCATGATGCCGATGTTTCTTGTTTTTTCAAGCGGAAATTCTCTGCCCACGATTGTTTCTCCTTATTAAAATTACCAGCGGTAATGTGCAAAAGCCTTGTTGGCTTCAGCCATTTTATGAGTATCTTCTTTCTTCTTTACTGCTGCGCCCGTATTGTTGAAAGCGTCCATGAGTTCTCCTGCCAGACGTTCTTCCATGGTACGTTCGCTGCGCTGGCGGGCATAGTTGACCATCCAGCGGATACCCAGAGTCAGACGGCGGTCTGCTCTGACTTCAACCGGCACCTGGTAGTTGGCGCCGCCTACACGGCGGGCACGTACTTCCAGAACCGGCATAACATTATTGAGAGCCTGTTCGAAAATTTCGATTGGTTCTTTGTTCAGTTTGCTGTGGCAGATGTCAAATGCGCCATAAACGATTTTTTCAGCGACACCCTTTTTGCCATCCAGCATAACCTTGTTGATGAAACGGGTTACTGTCTTGTTTCCATACACGGGATCCGGCAGCACGTCACGTTTCGGAACAGCACCTTTTCTCGGCATTGTTAATTTCCTCCTTAAAACGTTCTTTGTTAGTCACATTAGTTAATGAATACGAATGAATTATTTCTTTTCGCGCTTAGCGCCGTATTTGGAACGGCCCTGCTGACGACCGGATACACCTACGGTATCGAGTGCGCCGCGGATAATGTGGTAACGAACGCCTGGAAGATCCTTAACACGGCCGCCTCTGATGAGGACGACGGAGTGTTCCTGCAGGTTATGGCCTTCACCAGGAATGTAAGCAGAAACTTCGATTCCGTTGGTCAGGCGTACACGGGCTACTTTACGAAGAGCAGAGTTCGGCTTCTTCGGGGTAGCTGTGTAAACTCTGGTGCAGACACCACGTTTCTGTGGGGACTGTTTCAGAGCCGGGGTCTTCGCTTTGGTAGCCAGAGTCTGGCGGCCTTTACGAACCAGCTGATTAATTGTCGGCAAAATGGGCACCTCCTTTCTTCAAAAGTAAATTTATAATTGATCCTCCGGGGCATAGCCCCGAAAGATATTACCGGGATGTAAGAAGAGCAGCGGATGCGGCTTTCACTTTGATACCGCAGGCACGGCCTATTTCTTTTTTAGTGAATCCCTGTTCCACAGGAATTCCTGACGACTGGCAGGCTTCCATGAGGGGACGTGAAATTCTTTCATCGCAGTCCGAGGCAATAAAAACGCATGCCGCTTCCTGCTTCTCAATGGCCCGCTCAGTTTCTTTCATTCCGACTACAAATGTGCCGGATTTCAATTCTTCCAGTGTCATTCATTCTCACCTGCTTTGCAGCACACTAAATCCACGCAACATTGGAATTATATCATTACCAGCCTTCCATGTCAAACTTTTTATTGGCTTTTTTCTCCGTATTTATGCATAACTTTTTTACCACGGTTCCTGGCGTGCCATTTGCTTTGGGAAGAGCCATTTCTGTGAGGGCAGCGCCTTCCATATTCTCCCTGCGGAAGCCTTTTGAAAAAGAGGATGTTCCTTTCTTTCCCCTTCCCTATGATACAATAAATAGCAGCTCTATTCCCTATGATTTGTGTAAAAAGAAGGAAAAGCCATGACCACTTACAAGAATATTACTGTTTACTGCGGTTCCCACTTTGGAAATGATGGTGCCTTCGCCTCCCTGGCAGCGCGGCTGGGAGAAGCGCTGGGGAAAGGAGGCTTCCACATGATTTACGGCGGCGGCACCGTGGGACTCATGGGCCTTGCGGCAGATGCCGCCATGGCCGCCGGCGGCCGGGTCACCGGCATTATCCCACGGGTATTCATTGAGAAGGAACAGGCCCACCGGGGTATTACGGAGCTTCTGGAAGTACCGGACATGATTACCAGAAAGCAGAAGCTCATCGAATCGGGCGACGCCTTCATCGTCCTTCCCGGCGGCATAGGCACGCTGGAAGAACTGGCCGACACCTTCAGCCACTACCGCATCTACGCCGCCCCCGGGAGCCACCCGCCGATTCTCATTGCCAATATAAACGGAATCTATGATCCCCTGAAGGCCCTTTTCCAAAACTGGCTACGCCTTGGATTCATTGAAAAGGAAGACCTTTCCTCCATCCATTTCTGTTCTTCCCTGGAAGAAATCATGAAAATCCTGGAAAAATGATTTCTCTGCGAAATCGATATATATTGTAAGAAGGCCCGGGCTTTTCCCCGGGCCTTCTTAAGCTGTCTCTTCTGCGGACCCCTATTTCCATAGCCTTCTATGCAGTTATCTATGAATTTAATCAAAATCATATGCAAATATGTATCACTTCAAACGGTTGTTTTAAAGTTCCATGATTGTAGGATTTATCGAAGAGTGCTAAAATATAATCGAACAAGTCAATCATATGATTATAAACAACAGTATGTATTTTGTAACAGGATGTTTTTCATTGATTTTTAATGGCCAGTGGCACAGCCGCAGGCTTGGGAGGTTATTTCATGAAACCAGTCATTCATGTAGGAATCGATGTAGGCTCCACCACAGTGAAGGTGGCTGCTTTATCGCCTTACCTGAAGCTTCTTTTCGGGCGGTACCAGCGCCATATGTCTGATATCCGAAGCGCTACCATGTCTCTTCTGAAAGAACTGCAGGAGAAATTTTCGGGCTATCGCATCACCGCTTCTATTTCCGGCAGCGGCGGCATGGGGCTGGCCAAGCTGATGGGGCTTCCTTTCTGTCAGGAGATTCTGGCGGAAACGAAGGCGGTGGAGACTTTCCATCCCGACACCGATGTGATTATCGAGCTGGGCGGGGAAGATGAGAAAATCACCTATCTTCGTAACGGCGTGGACCAGCGGATGAACGGCGCCTGCGCCGGCGGCACCGGTGCCTTTATCGACCGCATGGCCTCCCTCCTTTCTGTGGATGCAGCAGGCCTGGGACAGCTGGCCGCCAAGGCCGGCCGGATTTACCCCATTGCTTCCCGCTGCGGCGTATTTGCTAAAACCGATATCCAGGCCCTTTTGAATGAAGGGGTTTCCCATGAGGATATTGCCCTTTCCGTTTTCCAGTCCGTAGTGAACCAGACTATTTCCGGTCTCACCTGCGGCCGTCCGGTTCACGGCAAAGTGGCTTTTCTGGGAGGGCCTCTGACTTTCCAGCCCATGCTGCGGGAGCGTTTCCAAAAGACTTTGGACATTGCCGATGAAGATATGATCGTACCGGAGCATGGGGAGCTCTATGTGGCCATGGGCGCCGCCCTGTCCGGCCGTCATGACCGCCCCATGGATCTGGACAGCTGGCTGGCCAAAGTGGAAGAGGCCAAGGACGTGGACCTGGGCACTTCCAAAACCCTGCCGCCCCTTTTTGCCAGCGAAGAGGAATACCGGGAATTCAAAGAGCGGCACAGCCGCTTCCATGCACCCCGGGGCGATATTTCCAAAGCCAAAGGATCCCTGTGGCTTGGCATCGACGCCGGTTCCACCACCATCAAGGCCGTACTTCTGGATAAGGAAGGACGCATTCTCTACGAATATTACAGCAGCAACAAAGGCACGCCCCTGGCCGGTGCCAGAAAGATTCTTTCCGACCTCTACAGCAAACTGCCCAAGGGGGCTGTCATTGCCGGTGCCGGTGTGACCGGCTACGGCGAAGAGCTCATTAAGCGGGCTCTCCAGGCCGACGTGGGCGAAGTAGAAACCATGGCCCACTACCGGGGTGCCCGGCATTTCCTCCCCGACGTCACCACCATTCTGGATATTGGCGGCCAGGATATGAAATGCTGCCGCATCAAGGACGGCGCCGTGGATGACATCCTTTTGAACGAAGCCTGCTCTTCCGGCTGCGGCTCCTTCCTGGACACCTTTGCCCAGTCCCTGGGCATGGACATCAAAGAGTTCTCCCGTATAGCCCTCAAAGCTCCCCATCCGGTGGACCTGGGCTCCCGCTGCACCGTATTCATGAACTCCCGGGTACGGGAAGCCCAGAAAAACGGTGTATCTGTGGCTGATATTTCCGCCGGCCTTTCCTACTCAGTTATCAAAAATGCCCTCTACAAGGTGATCCGCCTCCGGAAGGCATCGGACCTGGGAAATAAAATTGTCGTGCAGGGCGGCACCTTCTATAATGATGCCGTTCTCCGGGCGCTGGAAAAGCTCCTTCGCTGCCATGTGATCCGTCCCGATGTGGCAGGCCTCATGGGCGCCTACGGCATTGCCCTCATCACGAAGGACTCCTGCCCCGAAGGCCATGTGTCTTCTCTGGTGACACCGGAAGAACTGAAGACCCTTTCCTATACCAATGAAATGAAACGCTGCCCCGGCTGCGGCAATCACTGCATGATTACCTTGACCCGCTTCAACGACGGCCGCGCCTTTGTTTCCGGCAACCGCTGCGAAAGAGGCGCTGCCATCATGCTCACCGGCAAGACGGCGCCCCACTCCACCCTGCCTAATATTTACCGCTGGAAATACGATAAAATCTGGCACCGCCGCCCTCTGTCCCCCAGGGATGCCAAGAGAGGCACCGTAGGCATTCCCCGCACCATGAACATGTACGAGGACTATCCCTTCTGGCATGCCTTCTTTACCAAACTGGGCTACCGGGTCCTCCTTTCCAGTGAACAGCTCCGGGACATTCCTACGGAAGCCATGGAAACCATTCCATCCTACTCCGAATGCTTCCCCGCCAAGCTGGCCCACGCCCATGTGTACGACCTGGCCAAAAAACATGTGGATTTCATCTGGTACCCCTGCATCGACAAGGGGCCTGATGAAGGCAGCACCAACAGCTACAACTGCCCCATGGTAGCTTCCTATCCGGAAAACATCGAAGCCAATATGGACGAAGTGCTGTCCAAGTACAAAGCCAAACTGTACCACCCCTTCCTCCCCCTCCACTCGGAAGCCATCTTCAGCAGGCTGAAGAAATTCTTCAAGCCCCTGGGCATTCCGGGAAGTGAAATCGAATCCGCCGTCTACGCCGGCAGAAATGCGGAAAAAGAATACAAAGCAGCCCTCTATGTGGAAACCCTCCGCATTCTGAAGGAAATCAGGGAAAAGAACCTCATCGGCATCGTCCTTGCCGGCCGTCCCTACCATGTGGACCCCACGGTGAACCACTCCATCCCCGACCTCATCAACCAGCTGGGCATGGCGGTGCTCTCCGAAGACGGTATATCCATGGCAGGCGGCGAATTCCCGAATCTCCGGGTCATGAACCAGTGGACCTGGCACAGCCGCCTTTACAAGGCAGCCGACTACGTCACCCGCCACGCCAACCTGGAACTGGTGGAGCTCAACTCCTTCGGCTGCGGCCTGGACGCCGTGGTCACCGACCAGGTACAGGAAATCATGAACAAGAGAGACCGCCTCTACACCTGCCTCAAGATCGACCAGAGTCTGAACCTGGGTGCCGTCCGCATCCGCCTTCGCTCTCTGAAATCCGCCATCAAGGAAAGGGTGGAAGAAAATACGAAGGCCGAACCGATTCTCTACCCGAAATCCGCCTTTACGGAAGATATGAAGAAGGACTTCACCATCCTGGTACCGGAAATGTCCCCCATCCACTTCCCCCTCATTGAAGCGGCGGCCAGAAGCGAAGGATACAACGTGAAGGTCCTGCCGCCGGTAAAAGCCGACATTGACGAAGGCCTTTCCTGCGTGAACAACGACGCCTGCTATCCTGCCATCATTACCATCGGCTCCCTCATGCGGGCCCTGAAATCCGGGGAATATGACCTGAACCGCACCGCCCTCATGATGTCCCAGACCGGCGGTATGTGCCGCGCCTCCAACTACATCGGCTTCATCCATAAAGCGCTGGACGAAGAAGGCCTCTCCCAGATCCCCGTCATTTCCCTCAACACCCACGGCTTTGAACCCCAGCCGGGATTCAAATTCACCCCGGGCCTGGGTATCAAACTGGTACAGGCGGTGGTATACGGCGACGCCCTGCAGCAGTGCCTCTACCGCACCCGCCCCTACGAAAAGGAACCGGGCAGCGCGGAGACCCTGTACCGCTCCTGGCAGAAAAAAGCGGCAGAAGCCATTCTGAAAGGAGAATCCTTCCATCAGTACAAGAAAAATATTTCCGCCATTATCAAAGACTTCGACCGCCTGCCTCTCGCCGACGTGCCCCGCCGTCCCCGTATCGGCATTGTAGGTGAAATCTACGTGAAATTCAGCCCCATTGCCAGCAACGACATCGTCCATGCCATCGAAGCCAACGGCGGCGAAGCGGAAACAAGCGGCATGCTGGACTTCTTCCTCTACGGCTCCCTGGACAGCCATTTCCAGAGAAAGGAAATGGACGGCACCTTTAAGGACGACCTGAAGGGCACCTTCATGCGCTACCTCATCCAGTGGTACAGAAAACCCCTGGAAAAGGCAGTGAAAAACTCCAAACGGTTCCATGAAATCACCAGTATCGACAAACTGGCCAAACGGGCCTCCCAGTACCTGTCCCTGGGCAACCGGGCCGGTGAAGGCTGGTTCCTCACCGCCGACATGATCGACCTCCTCTATCATGAATGCCGCGGCGTGGTCTGCCTCCAGCCCTTTGCCTGCCTGCCGAACCACATCACCGGCGAAGGCATGATCCACAAACTTCACAGCGCCTATCCGGAAGCCGTGTTCCTGGCTCTGGACTGCGACGCCAGCGCCAGCGAAGTGAACCAGGCCAACCGGCTGAAACTGATGATGAACGCATTAACAGAGAAGAAAGAGACCTCTGACGACCTGTCATTTGTAAGAAAAACCATGAACTTAAGAAAGGGCACCACATTATGAGCGCAAGAAAGTTAACCGGAAAGGGCGAAAAAGTCCGCGAGAAAATGATTGCCACCACCGTACATATCCTGCAGCAGCAGGGCTTCAAAAAAGCCACCGTCCGCGCCATAGCTAGGGAGGCCAATGTAAATATCGCCTCCGTGCGCTACTACTTCGGCTCCAAGGAAGAACTCATCGGCTGCGCTTTGGAATACATGATGGGCAATCTGGAAAACATCGTTTCCTACCTGGATGATACCCGTTTCACCGCCAGGGAAAGACTGAAGAAATACATCCTCGCCTACTTCCACCTGGCCCGCCAGCACCCTGCCCTCTTCCGGTCCATTTCCAACCCCTCCAGCGAAGACGCCAAGGACACCTACTTCATCTACCTCTCCCTCCTCCACAGCCAGTGCTGGGAAAAGGTCATCCGCAACGTGGCGGAAATCACAGGCTACACCAATGAAAAGGATCTGGAACTCAAAGCCATGCAGATATTCTCCGCCGTGGAATTCCCCATCATTCTTGAAAGCAATAAGAGCAACTCCTTCATCTCCGGCTACACCGACGCCGATACCCTGGACCGCTATGTAGACATCCTTCTGGACAATGTGGACGAAAAGAAGGAAACAAACCAGTATTTAAAGGAAATCCTCCAGGGAGCAAAGTAAAAGGGCCTGCTTTGCAGGCCCGGGTTCAAAGGGTTCCGCGCCCTTTGGGCGCGACAGGTTCAGAAGGTTCAGAGGGCTGCGGTGGCGGCTGCCGCCGCAATTGACAGCCGCCTTACGGCGGCAGATAACGGGCACAACCCTTCTACACAACCCTCAGCCCGCGCGGACGCGCTGGGCTGTCGCCCCTGCCCGCCTAAGGCGGGCGCCCCCCTCTTGCTTATGGGAATACAGTCCAAAGTCGGCGGTAATCGGACAGCGGTAAGCCGCCAGCGGACAGCTTCCCCAATCCCCAATCCCCACTAGCCCACTAGCCCACTATTTCACGAAAGGTCATTATGAAATCCTATCCTATTTTTCTCTTCGACCTGGACGGTACTATTTCCGAATCCGCTCCGGGCATTGTGAAGGCCGTGCAGTACGGCCTTTCTTTTGCCGGCATCCACGAAACAGACCCGGAAAAGCTGAAAACCTTTATCGGGCCGCCCCTTAATGTACAGATGAAAAAGCTCTATCATATGAGTGACAAAGACATTGTAACGGCAGTCACCCATTTCCGGGAGCTTTATGAAACGAAGGGCATTCTGGACTGCCGGCCCTATCCGGGGCTGGCGCCCTTTTTAAAGGAGGCAGTGGAACGCGGCCATACCCTGGCCGTGGCTTCCAGCAAGCCTGAGCCCTTTGTAAAGGAAATCATAGCCCACTTCGGTTTTGCCCCCTATTTCTCCGTCATCTGCGGCAGTGATATAGGCGATGAGCTGAAGAAAAGGGCCACCCGGGACCAGAAGGCCCGGATTATACGGAAAGCCCTGTCCCTGCTGGAGAAAAAGGGATTCTCCTCCGCCTTTCTTGCCGCCCATACGGTGATGATTGGCGATACCTTCTACGATATAGAGGGAGCCAGGGAAAACCATTTACCGGCCATCGGCGTTTCCTACGGCTACGGCAGCCGGGAAGAGCTGGAAAGGGCCGGCGCTGATGCCATCGTTTCTTCGCCCAAAGAGCTTTCTTCCCTGCTTCTTTCTTAAAAAAAAGACCTGTCAGAAAATGATTTCCATTTCCTGACAGGTTTTTTGATTTCATGAAAGGCTGTCTTCCCGTCCCTCATGGGAACGCCGTTTTTCGCTGTACATGCGATGCTCCGCGTCCCGCATGCCCCGCACCAGCGAAGACGCATGGGGAATCCACCTACCGCCTACCGCCACATGGATGGATCGGCATTTTGCCGCTTTCCTGAAGTTCTCTATCGTTTTTTCGAAACTATCTTCGTCCGCCCCGTCCAGGAAGGCCACGAATTCATCCCCTCCCAGACGGTAAATATCCTGGGGCGGACATATGGATTTCATCAGGGCCGACATGTCCCGGAGACGGCTGTCTCCTACGCTGTGGCCATAGGTATCGTTTGTCCATTTCAGGTTGTTCAGGTCCACGTAGATAATGCCCAGGGAACGGTTTTCTGCCTTCAGGGCCAAAAGGCGCCGGTTCATGGCGTTCCTGTTATGAACGCCGGTGAGGATATCGTTTTCGCTGAGATAGCGAAGCCTGTCCATGAGGTCATGAATATCCTTTTTCCGGGACAGGTACACCGCCATATTTTCCAGCAGGTACTTCATGTCCGCCGCATCCAATTCCTTATAGTTATCTACGCCCAGATAGCCGGAGAGGTTATGGTCATGGTACATGGGCGCTTCCATGAGGGAGTGGATGTTCTGCTTTTTCAGGCAGTCATAGGTAATGGCGTCCGTCTGGCGGATTGCTTCAATATTTGGAATCACCACGCTGCTGCTTGTCCTCAGGTACCGGTCCCATACACCCACATATTCTTCGTAGTTCAAGTCCTGGAGCTCTCCCATTTTCGAAGTGACCCCTTCCCTGCACCACTCAAAGGTATTGGAAATCCGGTTCCCCTGTTTTTCAAATATATACACCCTGTCACAGGAAAGGAATTGCCCTATTTCCCGAAGCACCCGGTTCACCGATGATTCATAGTCCGAAGCCGTCATAAGCATGCGGGTGAGCCGGAGGATCTGGTGTTCTGTAGACTGGTGTACCGGCTGGTCTTTCGTTTTCCCGCCACTGCCCAGCAGCATGAGAACACAGCTGCCCCGCCAGGGCCCCGGCGCTATGATGTAGCGTACAGTCTTTCCAAGCTGAGGTACGTATTTTTCTCCGTAGAGGGTATGCTTTTCATAGGCTGCTTCATAGGCCTTCTGGCCCCAGCTGTAGTTTTCCTGGTTCAAAAGGGAGGTCAGATGGCGGCTCAGCTCTTCATCCCCCGTGAGCCCCAGGGCTTTGCCATAAGCCTCATTGTGGTAGCGGCAGATGATTTCCGATATACCTCCATCCTCTCCCAGCGGTGTGTCCAGCAGGGCATAGGGAAGCGGCAGGGCATCGAAGAGGGCTTCCCTGTCCAGCCAGCGGTCCATCTTATCCCTGTATCCGTCGTCACTATCCCGCATCATACCCACAGCCTCCCTTAAGAGGCGGCCGGTGGTAATCCCGTCGGAGCCGTAGGTGATGATGATTTCCGCTGTCACTGTGCAGCTGCTGCCTCCCACCTCGTGGATATCGGCGATGGCCTGCCGAAGTTTCCGGCACAGGGCTGTCACTTCCGTCTGGTCTTCATAGTGGAAGAGGATGACAAAGCCGGCGCCGTCCAGGCGGCCCACGGTGCCTCTGGTACCCATGATATGGCGGATTTTGCCGGCCGCTGCCTTTAAGAGGCCGTTGGCCGTCTTTTCTCCGTAGCTGTGAAAAATCCGCCGGTACTGGGGAATGGCCAGGAAAAGCATGGCATAGTCACGGCCAAAGTTCCGATATGCTTCCTGGCATCCGATGAGGGATTCGATGACGCCCCGGCTGTTCATGACACCGGTCACCCGGTCGGTGACCATGACGGGCTGGCGGCCCGTTTCCTTTTCCATCTGCTCCACATCTTCAAACCAGCCCAGAGTGCCTATGATTTCCCCGTCCCGGTAAATAGGCACCTTGCCATAAACGATGCTCTTCACCACCCCTTTCACAATAATGTCCATAGGCCGGTTTACCACCACCACGCCGGAAAGGACACGGCCTTCCAATTTCCTCGCCCCATGGTCATCCATGAGCCAGCCCATGTCTGAAGAAGTCTTTCCCTTCATGGCACTGACAGAAGGAAGGCCGGTATAGAGGAGGAAATTCCGGCTGGCCCCCTGGTAGCGTCCTTCCCGGTCTTTCCAGAAATAGGCCCGCCTGCTTCCGTGAATGAGCGAATTCCACAGCTCCTCAACCGAAAACATCCCCTGTTCCCTGTTTTCAGATGGAAGAGCAAGGCCTTCCGGAAAATCAGACCTGTTTCCGGAAATCCGATGAATACAGTGGAGCACCTGACTATAATTGGTCCGGGGAATGGGAATCAGGGTATGAATCATCCACATAAACCGTCCCTTTTCCACCCGGGTGCGGAAAAAGCCGGAAAGGAATCCGGTGCCTGCCTTTTGGATCCGTTTTTCCAAGGTATCCATATCCATGAAGGCCATGTATCTTTCATAATCGTCGGCATAAATGGAGCGGAGTCCGTAATCTCTGATGCAGCTTCCGGCATGAGGGATTTTTTCATGCTCCGACCAGTCTCCGTCGCTGACAGCCATGGGCTCCAGGGTATCCTTATCCCGGTCCAGCAGGGAAATATCGTCATATACGGCATACACATTATGGAGCACCTGGTATACCCGCTTCTCTTCCTCGTGGGTCATGCTTCCGGTAATATTGGATATCCTGATTTTGATGCAGGCTCTGCCGTTGCACTGGGCGATGCAGCGCCCCACAGCCTTTATGAACTGGTCATGGATAAGATAGACAAGCTCATGCACCTTTTCGTCGGCGGTGCATTTATCCAGATATTTCCGAAAAATGGAAGAAAGCTCCAAGGTGGGATCATTGATATAGCGCTCCGCCTCCCTCACGTCATGGTCTCCCAGGGTGCGAATCATGTCAACATAGGCACTGTTGGCAAAAAGGTAGCGAACGGCGCGTCCATCATATTCCAGAAGAGTCAGGGTCTCATCGGTCTGGAAATTGACCATACCGATGGTATCGTAGTAAGCCTTCCAGGCCCGGGTTTCAACCTTCAGCCCTTCCCGCATGCAGTGGTCAAGGCTTTCCTCATAGGGCATGGGCTTTCCGAAAAAATAGCCCTGCACCTTTTCGCAGCCGCTGTTCTTCAGAAATTCAAACTGCTCCTTTGTTTCCACCCCTTCTGCCAGACTGCGGGTACCGATGCTCTTATCCATGGAAATGATGGAACTGATAATCTTTCGGGCCCTTTCGCTGGAGCTTCCCAGAAAGGCCATATCGATTTTCAGCACATCAAAGAAATACCCCTTCAACAGATTTAAAGAGGAGTAGCCGCTTCCGAAATCATCCATCCAGATTTCATAGCCCGCCTTCCGAAACCGCTGAAGCCCCTGCCGGATGCGAGAATCCATGGCGTTAAGCAGTCTTTCCGTGATTTCGATATGAATCATGTCACGGGGCACATTGTACTCCAGCACCCGGTTCTCCACTTCCTGGAAAATATCACACTGCAGGAAGTCCAGACGGGACAGGTTCACCGACACCGGCACCACCGGACGGCCCTCGGCCATGCAGCGGGAAAAATTTTCGCATACCTGCCGGATGATTTCCAGATCCAGCTTATGAATCTGCCGGCTCTCTTCCAGGGCGGAAATGAAATCCACCGGCTGAAGGAACCCCTTCTCCGGATCCTCCCACCGGGCCAGAGCCTCCATACCGCAGAGAGCGCCGGACACAGTGCGCACGATGGGCTGGTAATAGGCCTTGATGTATCCCTTTTCCACCGCTTCATCCATATGACGGGATACATAATCCTTCAGCTCCACCTTCCTGTCCAGAGCCGCCGTGTAGTAAGCCATGAAATGGTCGCCGCTGTCATGGATGCTGTCGCAGGCAATCTTGACCCTGGTCACCGCCAGATTGGGGTCTGCCCCCCAGCGGCCCAGCTGGTAAATGCCTGCCTTGCAGTCCACCTTGGCAGAAGGGCGAAGAGCCAGGATGCGGCTGTGGGCCTCCCGGATTTTATCCTCCACGCCGGAGCTGTCTGCCAGCACCATGAAATGATCCACATCAAAGCGGGAAATGAAATGCCCTGGAAAGACCTCTTTCAGACAGTTCCCGATCTGACGAAGAAAAGCGTCCCCCTCCGGTATGCCGTAGGTTACATTGAAAAACTTGAAATGGACAATGTCAAAAAATAAAAGGGCATACTTTTCGGGATGGCCGCTTTCCTTCACCACCTTCTCAGAATCCGCCAGAAACTGCCGCATCCCGGGGAATCCGGTAATATGGTCCTTTTCATACACCGGTAGTTCTTCATTCACCGCCGTCACAAAGACAAAAACCAGGTCCTTTTCCTCTTCCCTCTCTCCCCGGCAGCCCTGCATATCCACCTGCCGCCGGCTTCCGTCCCCGAGAGCCACCGTGGTAACCAGGTGGAACCGCCGGCCGGGAGCCTTCATCTGCCCTTCCATGTCCTTCTCCACCAGAACTGCGTTCTCCTTCAGAAGCCCTGAAAGCTTTCCGCCAGTCAAAGCGGCAAAGTCCTTTTCATCACGGCAGCCAACGATGCGCTGCAGTTTCTGATTTCCAAATATAATTGCCTTTTCCTCATCATCCCGGTATACCATGACGCCGCCGGGAAAATGATCACACACCGCCTCCATAAACCGGGACCGGTCTTCTTTCCAATTTTTCACTCTATCCTCACTGTTCCTATTTTCTCCAGGAAACGCCCGTGAAAGGGCTTACTGATTTTTTCAGGCATAGTATGTCCTCTAGAGAGCAGTACCATGCAGCCGGTGCCATAAATTCGTATCACACCAGAATCTATAAATCCCTGTTTTCCTGAAGTCAATTATAAAATATAATCATTTATAAAATCTTGTATTTTTATCTTGTATTTTTTTTTCATGTGACTAATGTATACCCAAAATTATCTAAAGTCAATTCCATCATTAGAAGAAATTCTCTCCCGAAAAAGAGTGATGGAGAAGGACAGCCCAGAAAAAAAATGCCTCTCCGAAGAGAGGCATTTCCATTTCATGATTATTTTTTCTTCAAATCTTTATCAATAATATGGCTTTTCAGCTCCTGCAGCTTGTCCGACAGGTTCACTTCCATAATGTTCGGATTCAGAAGCCTTGTATACTCGGGCCACAGAGTTTCCATCTGCCTGTTGGCATAGGCAATGGTTTCGTCAAGGCTTGGAAGTTTCACAGCCTTCCCCTGAAGAATGACAGGCTTTAACATGTCCTCACAGGTATAGGTGCCTGCCTTCAGTTCCTTCTTCCTCCACTTGGCCGATTCCGTAACCAGCGTAAAATCGCCGCCGTCAGGGAAAGGCTCATCAGCCAGGCATACCAGGTCCGTAATCATCTTGCCGGTGCCCTTCTTGTAGAAGCGGCGCACTGCCTTGATGCCGGGATTTGTCATTTTGCTTACATCATTGGAAATCTTCATCACCGGTTCAAAGGTGCCATTCTTTTCACGGGCACTCATCTTGAACACCCCGCCCAGGGCGGAGGTGCCGTCGGCAGTAATGATTTTCGTGCCTACGCCCCAGCTGGTGACGGTGCAGCCCTGTTCCTTCAGAGACTGGATGAGGTATTCATCCAGGTCGTTGGAGCCGGAAATAATGGCGTCCGGGAAACCGGCTTCCCGGAACATGCGGGACGCCTCCTGGGAGAGATACCCCAGATCGCCGCTGTCAATGCGGATGCCGTACTTCTTCGGCAGCTTTCCGGCCGCCTTCAGTTCCCGGAATACCTGAATGGCATGGGGCACACCCATTTCCAGTACATTGTAGGTGTCCGCCAGCAGGATGAGGTTATCATGGTACTGCTTCACATATTCCTCGAAGGCCTCCAGCTCCGTATCAAAGCTCATGACCCAGCTGTGGGCCATGGTACCCAGTACGGGAATGCCGAAAAGCTTTCCTGCTTCCACATTGGAGGTGCCGTTGAAGCCGCCGATCATGGACGCCCTGGCGCCCCAGAGGCCGGCGGAATGGCCCTGGGCCCGGCGCAGGCCGAACTCCATGAGCGCGTCCTTCGGCGCCACGGTACGCACCCTGCGGCACTTGGTGGCAATCAAACTTTCATGGTTCATAATCATGGAAAGACCGGTCTCCAGCAGCATGGCCTCGGTGGTGGTCCCTTCAAACCGGAGAAGCAGTTCCCCCGGGAAAGCCACCGTGCCTTCGGGCATGGCATAAATATTTCCGGTGAAATGGAAATGGGAAAGATAATCCAGAAATTCCGGATAGAAAATATGAAGGCTCCGGAGATATTCTATATCCTCATCGCTGTAGGTAAAATTCTTTACAAAATCCACCAGATGGGACAGTCCTGCCACCACGGTATAGCCGCCCTTGAAGGGATTCACCCGATAAAAACGGTCAAATACAACCTTTCTTTCATGCATGCCCTTCTTGAAAAGAGCATTCGTCATAGTGAGCTGATACAAATCAGTTACAAGTCCATTGGATACCATAATATCCCCCTTTATGAAAGCGCTGATTCATTCATTGTTTCCTTTTATTCCTGCATTCTCTTGCAATGCAGGGCATGCGGCGGCAAACAGCAGGCTGTTGAAACGCAGCAGTACATAAAACTCCCTATAAAAGCAGACTCTATGAATGAATCAGTGCTTCCTGATATTTCCATTGTCAAGACAATGGATAGATTGCATCCATTATAACACTTTATGAGGTTAGCAGTGCATTAAATCGCATTCTGCAAGTCCGGGAATACCGGCGCCGCAGACGATGCTATCCCAGAGCGATTTCCTTCTCTCTTCCCGCATTCCTGTCGCGGAGGTACACCGAACCGCCCTGCAGGCTGCAGACAGCCATATCCTTTTCATCCACCAGGCCCATGTCCTCAATATCATCCCGGCAGGCCTTCAGCATACGGTCCCTGGTCTCCCTTTCCACTTCCTCCTTCAGCCAGCCCCGGATGGAAATCCAGGACTTGTCCGGATGCAGCGCGCTGATTTCCACCCGCCGGTTCACCATGATTTCATGATAGAGATGAGAGCTTCTGGGCAAAAGAAAACAGAGCTTTCCCTCTGCGGCGCACACGCCGCTCATGGGCCGCACCCTTGGCGCCGTGCCATCTTCCGTGGCCATATAAAAGACTTCACATTCTCTCAGATACTCCAATACCATTTTGACAGAATCCATCACAGGCCTCCTATATATATCTGGTTGCTTCCTTTATTATTGTACACGCCGGCGGGAGGAATGAAAAGAGTTTTGCAGAGAAGGTTGGCGGGGCTCTCCCCCCGAAGGCTGTGGATTGCCCATGGGGCCACAAAGTGGCCCAGGTTCAAAGGGTTCAGAAGTCAAAGGGTGGTCCCATGGACACGCCTTCGGCGTGAGGGTTCAAAAGGTTCTTAAGGTTCTTAGGGTTCTTAGGGTTGACAGCGGCTTCACCGCTGAAGGTTGTGGATTGCCGCCTCTGGCGGCAATAAATATAAAGTCAGCGTTACGGGATGACCTTCCCACCCTCATCTGTCATCCTGGCCGCCAGCACGCCAGCCCACAAGCCCACAAGTACACTAGTACACTAGCACACTAGCACACTAGCACACTAGTACACTAGTACACCAGCTCACTAACATCCCCCACGCAAAAACTTCCCGAAATCCAAAAGCGGGGCGCGTCAAATGCCGCTTCAGGCTTTGCCTTTAAGGATTTCAGGAAGTTTTTAGAAGTTTTTTATTTTCAGCCGGCTGATGGAGAAGGAGAGGACAGTCCTTTCCTGCTGTTCCGCTTTCCATGGATGGGCCCCGGCGAAATGAGTAAGCAGGATTTCCTATTTCTTCGCTTCTCCGATTACATAGTCGTCAGAAAAAGGGAATCGTCTCTCCTTTATTTCCGCATAGCTTCTTCTCTGTCCGGAAGGATTTTCACCTTCACATCCGGCAGATGGGTAAGGACGTCGATGACGATGTCCCTGGTGTCTTTGGTGGAGTTGATCTGGCAGGTGGCCCTTTGGGGGTTCAGGGTGGTCAGGACGCCCAGGTATTCGTAGCCTTCGATAATGCGGTTGATGTAGTTGACTTCTTCCGGCGGGATTTCAATGTATACCCTTGTATCTTCTGTCATTTCTTTGCGCGCCTCCTCAGGATGGAGTAGGCAGGCAGGACTGCGTCGCCGGTCATGGTCAGTTCTTCCAGCGGATGGGGTGCTTTGTCCACTTCTTCTCCTTCACCGTTCACCAGTTTCATAATCTTGACCAGGCCCACTTCGCCTTTCGGGGTAAGGTATTCCAGAATTTCTCCTACCTTGAAATGGTTCCTCTGCTGCACAAGGTTCGTGCCCTCTTCCTTGTGGGCCGGCAGGATGAGCCCTACGAAGTCGTAGGGCTGCTCCGGCTGGGATTTCACGTATTCCTGGGCGCTGTGGTCAGGATTCTGGAAAGCAAAGGCGGTGGTGTAGGGACGGTGAGATACTTTTTCCAGTTCCTCTCTCCATTCAGGCCGTACTTTGTAGGCGCCGCCTTCAGCGTAGTAGGCGTCGATGGCCTTGCGGTAGGCTGCCACCACGGCGGCCACGTAGTATACGCTCTTCATGCGGCCTTCGATTTTAAGGGAGGCTGCGCCCCCTTCGATAAGTTCGGGGATATGGTCGATCATGCAGAGGTCCTTGCTGTTGAAGACGTAGGTGCCGTGTTCGTCTTCTTCCACCGGCCAGTACTGTCCCGGGCGGGATTCTTCCATGACGGCGTAGCGGAAGCGGCAGGCCTGGATGCATTCGCCTCGGTTGGACTGTCTTTTTCCATTGGTAAAGAAATTGGACAGAAGGCAGCGGCCGGACCAGGAAATGCACATGGCGCCGTGGCCGAAGACTTCCAGGTCGATGTCCACCTTTTTGCGGATGTCCGCCATTTCCTTCACCGATACTTCCCTTGCCAGTACCACCCTTTCGGCGCCCATGTCCTTCCAGGCTTTCACAGTGCGCCAGTTGGCGGAGCTGGCCTGGGTGGATACGTGGATGGGAAGGTTCGGCGCCACTTCCCGGCAGAGGGAGAAGACGCCCAGATCGGAAATCAGGGCTGCATCCACATGGATGCTTTCCAGGTATTTCAGATAATCATCCAGTCCCTCCAGGTCTTCGTTCCGGGGAATAATATTGACGGTGACATACACCTTTTTCCCCATGCTGTGGGCATAGGAAACGGCTTCCTTCAGTTCTTCCATGGAGAAATTGCCGCCGTAGGCGCGAAGGCCGAAAACCTTGCCTGCCAGGTACACCGCGTCTGCTCCATAGAGAAGGGCCATTTTCATTTTTTCCATTGTTCCCGCCGGAGCGAGAAGTTCCATTTTCTTCATGTATTTTCCTTTCTACTCGAAACGGCCAAGCCGTCTCCTTCTACATAGATATGGGTTTCATATTTTTGTTTTACATAATCAATATATTCCCGAAGCCTCATCACCAGGGTGCGGTAGCGGTGAGGCACAGGTTCCCTGCTTTCCACCAGCCCCCGGAAAAGCACATTGTCCGCCGCAATGACAGCCCTGTCAGAGAGAAGCGGCTCTATGGCCGTAAGCTCCCGGAGGTACTGGCCCTTGGGGCCGTCAAGAAAGAGAAAATCGTAGGGGCCGGAAAGGGTAGAAATCAGATTTCCTGCGTCTCCCAGATGACAGTGCACCCGTCCGGCAAAGCCTGCTCTTTCCATAACTTCCTCTGCCTTATGATGACGCCCTTCATCCAGCTCCACCGTATCAATTTCCGCCTCCGGAAACCGCTCAGCCAGGAGAAGGGCGGAGTAGCCGATGGCAGTACCGATTTCCAGAATGCGCCGGGGCTCTGCCAGAGCCGCTGCCTGAAGGAGAAGTTCCCGTTCCGGCCCACGGATGATGGGCACTCCCTTTTCTTCCGCATACCGCTCCAGTTCTCTTTTTAATGCTTCATGGTCATTTGCCATAAATATTCTCCGTCTCTGCCTGGTGTTCTTCGTAGGACTTGGTGAACACATGGTGCCCGTCTGCCTGGGCCACATAGTAAAGGTATTCCCCGGGCTTGGCATCCAGCACCGCTTCAATGGCATCCAGTCCCGGACTTCCGATAGGTCCCGGCGGGAGGCCTTTATGGGTATAGGTGTTGTAGGGGGAATCAATCTTTGTGTCCGCAATGGTGAGCTCTTCCTTCGGACTTCCCAGCGCATACTGGATGGTGGCGTCAATCTGGAGGGGCATGCCGATTTCAAGGCGCTTCAGCATAACCGACGCAATGGGCACCTGGTCTTCCTTGAACCGGGCTTCCCTTTCCACCATGGATGCCAGGGTGACCAGGGCATGAAGGGTCAAGTGCTTTGCTTTAGCCCTTTGGCGGATGTCCGGCGTCAGCATGGCGTCGGTACGCTTGTACATCATATCGCAGATCTGCCGGGCTGTATACTCCTTGGGAACATTATAGGTATCAGGAAACAGGAATCCCTCCGCCTTCACTGTCACAGGCAGCGGCCCGTACTGGTATTTCAAAGGGCCGTAGGAAGCAGCTTCTCCTTCAAAATCCCCGGCGCCCTTCACCCCTGCCTCCTGCAGAAGGGAAGCAATCTGGTGCACCGTGTACCCTTCCGGCACTGTGACCAGGACGGACTCCGTCTTTCCTGACCGAAGCTCCATCATAGCCTTCTTAATGGTCAGGCCCTGTTTCATTTTGTATGTCCCGCTCTGCAGGCTCTTTCCGCTGCCAAGGATGCGGGAATAGAGCCGAAACAGGGTGCTGCTCCGGATGACCCCTTTCTTTTCCAGGGTGTCCGCAATGTCCCTTCCGGTCGCATTTTTCGGCACATCCACCAGGGCGGTGCCATGAAGTCCCACCCGGTCAAAGGCATAGAAATAAAGGCCTGCTGTAAGGAGGATAAGGAAGGCGATGCCGCCCAAAAGGACGGACAATTTCCTGCGGCCCAAATTCTTCCAGGAAAGGGACTCTTTTTCCGGCTCGCCGGAATTTTCTTTCTTTTCTTCTTGCAAATTGCACCTCTCAAAAAATCTTACGGGAAGTAAAATGTGGAAATCTAATCCTTAAAAGACTATGCTATATTATATCATATTGTATAAAGGCCCTTCAGCAGTAATGCGGAAGGGCTGATAATAAAGGAGGACATTATGATCATCAAAGGAATGACTGCTCAGCTTACAAGAACTATTACCACAGATGAAACAGCGGAAAGGGTACGGAGCGGATCCCTGCCGGTGCTGGCTACGCCTGTGCTTTCCGCCGCCATGGAAGAAGCGGCCTGCAAGGTACTGGCGCCGCACCTTGCGGAGGGGGAAACCACCGTAGGCGGCTCCATTTCCCTCATCCATAAAGCCCCTACCCTGCCGGGCCATACCATCACCGTCACTGCCACGGTGACGGACGTAAAGGGAAAGAAAATTTCCTTCCACATCACCGCCGCCGATGAAAACGGGGACATCGGGGAAGCTGACCACGAACGCTTCCTGGTGGACAGCGCCAAATTTATGGAAAAGGCGGAACAAAGAAATGGCGAAAATCGGTAAGTCCCTTTCCATCCGCATCGCCTCTCCCCATGACGCTGCCGCCCTTCTTCGTATTTATGGCCCCTACGTGGAAAAGACGGCCATTACCTTTGAATACGAAGTGCCCTCTGTGGAAGAATTCCAGGGCCGTATCGCCGGCACGCTGGAAAAATACCCCTACCTCATAGCAGAAGAGGAAGGCCGTATCCTGGGCTACGCCTACGCCGGCTCCTTCCATCCCAGAAAGGCCTATGAGCACTCGGCGGAGCTCTCCATCTACCTTGCTCCGAACGCCCGCCATCGGGGAATCGGGAAAAAGCTCTATGCCCGTCTGGAAGAAATCCTTGCCAGGCAGCAGGTGTATAACCTCTACGCCTGCATTGCCTTCACGGAAAAAGAGGACCCCTTCCTTCCAAAGGACAGTCCTCTTTTTCATGAGCATATGGGATTTCAAACGGCAGGCCGCTTCCATCACTGCGGATATAAATTCCACCGCTGGTACGACATGATCTGGATGGAAAAATTCATAGGAAACAGGACAGATAAACCCGGGGATTTTGTGGCTTTCAGCGAACTGTAAAGGGGGGCAGCTGGAAAGCCGACAGCGGACAGCCGTCCCACTAACCCACTAGCTCACTAGTACACCAGCCCACTAGTACACTAGTACACTAGTACACCAGTACACTAGTACACCAGTACACCAGTACACCAGTACGCTATTTCTCTTTCAGCACTCCCGTGCCGTCAAAGGCGGGAATGAACATTTTGTCGGAGCTGGCTTTCTGCTGGACGTAGCCGTCTTCGATGCCCAGTTCTTCCATATAGCTTTCGCATTCTTCGTATTCTTCGTCCGTAATGGGGCGGTTGATTTCAGGGTATTCCGCCGCCCTGCCGCAGGGGACATACTGGCGCATGAGGCTGAAGAGCACTTCGCCGGGGGCGAAGGTTTCCGCCACGTATTCCAGTACCCTTTTCGTATTTTCCACCTGTCCCGGAAGGATGAGGTGGCGGATGAGCACGCCTCTTTGGAGAATGCCGCTGCTGTCCATTTCATAGGGACCGGTCTGACGGTACATCTGCTCAATAGCGGCAGCAGCCTTTTCAAAATAGTCCGGCGCATCGCTGTACCGGGCGGCGGCGCGGCTGTCTGCGTATTTCAGGTCCGGCAGCCAGCACTGCACCTTTTTCCTGAGGAAAGCTACGGTGTGCACGCTTTCGTAGCCGCCGCAGTTGTACACCACCGGCACAGGAAGGGGATCACGAAGGCTCTGGAAAATGGCATGGGTGTACTGGGTGGGAGTAACCAGGTCGATGTTATGGGCCCCCTGGGCGATAAGTTCGAAATAGATTTCCCGGAGCCGCTCCACCGACACTTCGATGCCCTTTCGCATTTCCGATATTTCATAGTTCTGGCAGTACACACAGGACAGGTTGCACCCTGCAAAGAACACCGTGCCGGCGCCCCTGGTGCCGGCGATGCAGGGTTCCTCCCAGTGGTGAAGGGCAGCTCTTGAAATGACAGGCAGCATGGCTGACCGGCAGTATCCCACATTTCCTTTGTCCTTCACCGATATTTTTCTTTCTATTTTACATGCCCTGGGGCATAGGTTGCATATACTCATGGGACTCTCCTTTTATCTTCATTATTTTTATTGTAACACAGGGGAAAAGACGTGTTCTTTTCTCATAAAAGAATGACATATCCGCATTCCACAAATAGATAAAATTCATTGATTCAAGCTGTTAAAAATCATATAATAAAAGCGTAAAAAATGTTCTATGGCGCTTTTTCCAGACGCCGGAATACGTTTCAATGCGAAAGGAGTTTATTCATGGAAAACAATGCAGGTCTCATGGAGCGAATTTTCCATCTGTCGGAAAGTCACACCACCGTAAAGACCGAAATCATGGCAGGGATTACCACGTTTATGACCATGGCCTATATCCTCGCCGTCAACCCCAGTATCATGAGCACCACCGGCATGGACAAGGGGGCCGTTCTCACTGCCACTGCCCTGGCAGGCTTCCTGGGCACCATGTTCATGGCTATTTTTGCCAACTATCCCTTTGCCCTGGCACCGGGCATGGGGCTCAATGCTTTCTTTGCCTTCACTGTGGTAAAGCAGATGGGCTATTCCTGGGAAATGGCACTGGCTGCAGTATTTGTGGAAGGTATCATTTTCATCGTTCTTTCCCTCACCAATGTGCGTGAAGCCATCTTCAACGCCATCCCCATTAACCTGAAGAAGGCAGTGTCCGCAGGCATCGGCCTTTTCATCGCCTTCATCGGTCTGGGCAGCGCCCAGATCATCGTGGCCAATCCTGCCACCAAGATTTCCCTTTTCTCCTTCAAGCAGGCCATGGCCGCCGGAACTTTCCATACCACCGGCATTACCGTAGTCATTGCCATTATCGGCGTCCTTTTCACCGCCATCCTCATGGTGAAGAAGGTCAGAGGCAACATCCTCTGGGGCATCCTTTTCACCTGGCTTCTGGGCGTTCTCTGTGAGCTTACCGGCCTTTATGTACCGGATCCTTCCGTAGGCGCTTTCAGCACTCTTCCCAATTTCTCCGGCGGCCTTTCCGCCTTTGAACCGAAGAGCATGGCCCCCATTTTCATGCAGCTGGACTTTTCCCAGGTAGGTACTTTTAATTTCGTAGTCGTCCTCCTGGCTTTCCTCTTTGTCGATATTTTTGATACCATCGGTACCTTGATCGGCGTGTCCTCCAAGGCCAATATGCTGGATGAAAACAACAAGCTGCCCCACATCAAGGGCGCCCTTATGGCTGATGCCGTTGCCACTGCCTTAGGCGCTGTGCTCGGCGTTTCCACCACCACCACCTATGTGGAAAGTGCTTCCGGCGTATCCGAAGGCGGCCGCACCGGTCTTACCGCCGTAACGGTAGCCATCCTTTTCCTCCTTTCCATGTTCCTTTCCCCTATCTTCATGGCCATTCCCGCTTTTGCCACGGCACCGGCCCTGATTATCGTAGGATTCCTCATGTTCACCGCCGTCGCAGGCATTGATTTCAATGATCCCACTGAAGCCATTCCCTGCTACTTCACCATCATTGCCATGCCCTTTGCCTACAGCATTGCAGAAGGCATTTCCTTCGGCACCATTACCTACACCCTGATCAACCTGTTCACCGGACGGAAGAACAAGGTGAGTCTCCTCATGATGGCCCTCACCGTCATTTTCATCCTGAAATATATTTTCCTTTGATTTCGTGTACCCAGGCCTGCGCCGGAAGGCGCAAGCTTTTTCATTGAAAGGAGCGTTCCTTTGACTTACTTCCTCATGTTCTTTGCCATTGCCATGGAGCTTACCGGCACCACCTTCCTGAAGATGTCCCATGGTTTTACTGTCCTTCTGCCCACCCTGGGCTGCCTTACGGCCTACGGCCTCTGCTTTTTCTCCTTCTCCCGGGCCCTCACATCCCTGAACCTGGCCCTGGCCTATGCCACCTGGAGCGGCGTGGGCATTCTGGCCACCACTCTGATTTCCTGGTTCTTCTTCGGCGAGAAGCTGACAGCCACCGGAATATTGGCCATATTCCTTATTATTGCAGGCTGCACCCTTCTCAATCTCTTCGGTACAAAGGGGTAAGGCCTATGAAATATAAATTCCTGCTTCTTACCCTCTGGCTGACCTTCATTTCCATTTCCTCTCCCCAGGCCGCAGCGCCGGATGTTACCGCTGACGCCGCCGTCATCATGGATGCCGGAGACGGCCGTTTCCTCTATGAGAAGAACGGCACAAAAAGGGAATATCCCGCCAGCATGACAAAAATGATGACCTGCCTTCTTGCCATAGAAAAGGGGGATCCTTACAAAACGGTGACGGTCAGCAGAAAGGCGGCGGACGTGGTGTCCACCGCCCTAAACGGCGGAGAATGGCTTTCCCTGGGGGATTTGGAAAACCAGATGATGATGATTTCCGATAACGGCGCCGCCACCGCCATTGCGGAAAATGTGGCAGGAAGTCTTCCTGCCTTTGCGGATATGATGAATGAAAAGGCAGAGGAAATCGGCATGAAGGGCACCCATTTCGTCAATGCCAACGGCATGCCTGATGAAAATCACTATTCCACCGCCGAGGACATGGCCCGCCTTGCCCGTTACGCCATGGAAAATCGAAATTTCCGCTCCATCGTTTCTACCAAAAGGAAACAGATCCGCTATATCCGCCCTGCGGAAATCTTCACCTGTGAAAACAGCAATGAACTCCTCTACACCTATCCCGGCGCCACAGGCATCAAGACCGGCTATACCCGCGCCGCAGGCGGCTGCCTGGCTGCCTCCGCCGTCAGGAATAATCATGAGCTTATCGTCATTGTCATGCACTCCCGGGATATGGACAGCCGGTTTGCGGAAGCGGCAAAACTTCTGGACTATGGTTTTGAACTGATAGAAAAAGAGCCTTCTCCCCAAAAGGAGAAGGCTGCGGCGAAAATCGGGCGTTAAGCTGTATTCCCAAAAGCCCTTTCGCCCTCCAACCGGGGCGTTATAAAGTATGGCTGCGCCTTTCAGCGCTTCCTTATAAAAAGAGTGTGAAGAAACGCCAATCATTTCTTCACACTCTTTTCAATTCGACATGGCCACAGGCTGCCTGCTGCTTCATCATCTCCATCGGGTCAGCCTGCGGTTACCGATGTCATTTCCTTCCCGCCTCATTCCACCAGCACCATGCCGTACACCGATACTTCCTTCACCGGCCCGGTGAGCACATGGGTGTCGAAGCCGTTGTCACGGGCCAGGGCGAATACGTCGATACCGCAGGCTTCCAGGGAAGGGCGGGCGGATTCGGGGTGGATGCAGTGCTTCAGGTTGCACACTTTGCAGAGGCCGCAGCGGCCTGCCTTCAGGGCGAAGGCTTTGTAGTAGTTCTTCATCATGGCCGCCTTTTCCACTTTCAGAAGAATATCCAGAAGACCGTTGGTGAGGCGAATATCAAATTCCTGCCAGTCCCTGCACTCCTCCAGTTTGATGGGCATGGTGTGCTTGACGAGGATTCCCAGGCTGTATTCATTTAAAAATTCATTCATCTGGGCCAGCTCCGGCGTATAGGGCGGGCAGCAGAGGCTTTTCCCGTACTGGGGACAGCCGAACTGGCATTTCATGCGGGGCCACACACCCCGCTTCACCTTTGTCACGTCCACCATCTTCACGTCCGCCGCGCCGGCCTGCCTTGCTTCCTTCATGAGCTCTATCATATCTTCTCTTTTCATGATGACCTCCTTTGCATCATCTCTTCCTGTGCTATCTGCCATAATTGTACCACGGCAGATAGAAAACCGGTTGCGCTTCCCTTTCCTATTTATTAAAATAAATGGAGAAATTGATGTGTAAAATGTATATTTCATCAGTCAGAATGCAAATCTGTCAAAGGAGCCCCTATGAAAAAGATTCTCATCTCCCTGTCTCTCCTGCTTACCCTGGGCTTTACCGCCTCTGCCGCCCTTCCCAAAGAAGGTGTGTATCTGGATAAAGAAGGCAGCCCCATCACGGAAGAGCAGATGGTGCCGCCTTCGGTGAAGTCCGCTCCCATGCTGCCGCAGTCCGCCGCTGTCCACGAAGCCCTCTCCCAGCTGCCCCATGCTGCATCTACGGTGCTCATTCTTTCCGTTGATGCAGATGGCGCCGTAACCCATGAGGAAATCGCTGAAAGCTCATCCTCCCTGATTCTGGACCAGTACGCCGCGGGATCCGCTAAATCCTGGACCTTCCATCCCGCCCGCCGGGGAGATAAGGATATTCCCCTGACTGTCCGTATTCCTGTCCGTTTCATGTCAGCCATGGTATCCGTGCCGCCAGCACTGGAAAAGCAAATCATGGCAGACATGAAGGAAAAGGAAGAGCAGGCCGCCGAAAGATCCGGTCACCCTTCCTTTACGGTGAAGCTCTCCATAGACAGGAATGGAAAAATGAGCGCCCCGCCGGTGATTGAAAAGGAAGGGACCGGCCTGAGCGATGCCGATTTCAAAATCCTTTCTTCCTATATAGAGCGCTCCCTTCGCCAGTGGACCTTTGCCCCTGCCAGAAATCCGGACGGTGAAGCCATCGATGCGGAAACGGCCATTTCCATTACCCTATAGTCCATGGCGGCATGACACGCTTTGGTCATCCATACCGAAAGGAAAATTTCATAGAAAAAAGGCAGTGAAGAAACAGCAGTCATTCCTTCCCTGCCTTTTTTGCATTGATTCCTTACACTTTCACTGCCTTATATTTCCCGTCTTCCACTTTCAGAAGCACCAGGTCCACTTCCGGGTCCCCGGAGTTGTTAAAGGTCATGGGGCCGGCGGCGCTTTCAAAGTTTTTGATATGGGCCAGGGCGTCCCGCACCTTTTTGGAGTCCGTGGTGGTGCCTGCATTTTCCATGGCCTTTGCCGCCAGTTTGGCGGAAACGTAGGCGCAGGCAGCGAAGTTGTCCGGGTCGTGGTTGTACTTGGCCCGGAAGTCCTTCACGAACTTTTTGGTGGCTTCCGAATCACGGTCAGGGGACCACATGGAGGATACGTACACATTATCCGCCGCAGGGCCTGCAATTTTCACAAGTTCCGGCGACATGAAGCCGTTATCCCCCAGCACCGGCTGGTTCATGCCCATATCCCTCATTTTCTTCAGGATGAGGCCCCCTTCCTGGTAGTAGCCTGCCACCACCACGGCGTCGGGATTCACGTTGTGGATTTTCGTAAGCTGGGCGGAGAAGTCCGTATCCTTGTCGGCAAAAGTTTCCGTAGCCACGATTTCCACCCCCTCATCTTCCAGCGCTTTCTTGAAGGTTTTATAGGCGGACACCTGGTGTTCGTTATTATTGGAGTAGAGCACCGCCACCCTCTTGTAGCCCAGAAGCTTATGGGTTTTCTCCACGGTTTGGGGAATGTTTTTCGATTCCGGCACGCAGTTCCGGAACATGTAGTCACCCATATCCATGAGCCCTTCCGCCGTGGTGGCTACGCCCAGAAGGGGAATCTTCGCCTGCTGGAAGAGGGGGCCCACGGCTTTGTATTCGCCGGAAATCAGGGGGCCCACCACGATGACCTTTTTGGCGGCAATCAGCTTCTGGGCGGCAGATACGGCCTGCTGCACATTGCCCTTGGTATCCACCATTTCCACATCCATGTGGATTTTTCCTTCCCTGTTGATTTCCTCCACCGCCATGTCAAAGCCTTCCTTTTCCGCCAGGCCATAGGAAGCTACGCCGCCGGAAACGCCGTTGATAAAGCCTACTTTCGCCGTCTTCCCGCTTCCCGCACCTTCTCCCTTTCCGCCGCAGCCGGAAAATCCTGCACATGCAGCTGTCATCATGAGGCCAAGGCCTGCCAGTTTAAGTCCCTTTTTCCAGTTCATCATTTTGGTTTCTCCTTTGGATGAATAGCACATATGCAATCTTCACTCTATCCGGAATATACGCAAAAAGCGCCTCTGCCTGACATATCAGACAGAGGCGCTTCGCGCGGTACCACTCCGGTTTATCACTGAGCCGCCAAAGTATCCTGCCAGGAGGGTATCAAAAAGCCCCTGTCCACCATGGGACAGGGGCGAATTCGCGGTACCACCCTGCATTATACTCTGAAGGCCTGTCCTGTAACGGGGACCTACGTCCTGATTTACGGAAAATTCTTTCAACCAGGAAGCTCACGAGTGATAGTCCGCAGATTTTCCGCACCGGCTTTCACCATACGCCGGCTCTCTGAAGCTTCCCGTCTGTTTCCTTCTCGTTCACAGCATGTACTTGTTTGAATATGGATATGATGATACCCAATCTTCTTCCATCCGTCAACAGGAAAATGTAAAATTGCAGATTCGGCATACACAGCGCCTTCCATGACTTTTGGTAAATATTCACTATACTTCACAAAGTACCTTGCATTGCAAAGTACTTTGTGATATGTTGTTACTAGCAAGGAAATTGACCGCCGGTTCAAGAGCCGGCCCCCGAATTTCATCAGAAGAACCTCTGATGCCTTAAGAAAGGAAAAGCCATGAACATCCAGCTGAAGAAAGGCGTCATGGAAATCGTGGTTCTATCCATGCTCAGAAGAAAAGACTATTATGGTTACGAGCTGGTGACGGAGATTTCAAAATACATTGAAATGTCGGAGGGTACCATTTACCCTCTGCTGAACCGGTTCAAGAAGGACGGGCTGGTAGATACCTACCTGGCTGAATCCCACAATGGCCCTCCCCGAAAATACTACCGCATCACCGACGCCGGGCGGGAGGAATTCAAAGAATCCCTCAGGGAATGGACAGAATTCACAAAAGCCGTGAAGAAAATACTCACCGAAGGAGGCGATATCCATGAATGAAACAGAATTCTTAGATCTTCTCCGCTACTATTTCCGCAATGGAAAGCCGGAAGAAGTAAAGGAAATATTATCTGACTATGAGTCCCATTTTGAAGAAGGAAAGAAACGGGGCCTTACAGAAGAGCAGATTGCCAAAGAGCTGGGGAGCCCCAGAGATATTTATGACTCCTACCAGTCGGAAGGCGTGGTGGATGAAAGGACAAAAACCGGCCAGCTGAAGGACAATGCCCTGAAAATGGCAAAAGACGCCCAGGATAGGGTTGCAAAAACCTGGACGGAAGTGAGTCCCAGACTTCCGGAGGCGGCGGAAACCACCGTCCGCATGACCGCCCGGCTCTTAAATGCCGCCGGAATCATTATGGCCGTGGTGGTACTGGCCGCTGCCGGATTGGTCATCGGCCTCTTTTCCACCAATCTTACCCCCTTCCACGGCATGGCGCCTCTGCCCCGGTTCAGCTTCCTCACCCTGGCCTCCATCGGAAGCTTCGGCATCTTTACCGCCCTTTCCATTTACCTCATTGCCCGGGAAGGAAGCCAGGCCATTGAAAACAGCTTCAAAGCCTCCCCTGCCAAAGGCGGTGACAGTCGATGAAAAGAATTATCGCCTCCGTGGCTCTGGCCATCATTTCCCTCATGATCGGCACCTTCTCCTTTGTCATCAATGACCTTCCCGCCTACCACCGCTGGATGGCAGAGAACGGCCCGAAAATAACGGAAAATTTCAAAGGCTGGTCAAAGGACAGGAAGGATTTCAGAAACGGCCCTTCCAATGACCGGATGCGGGAGGACATGAGAAATCACCACGACAGAAATGCCATGGGCCCGGGAAGGAACCTGCCTGATAACCGGCAGGCGCCTGATACCGATAAATAATCTGTCCATCATGGTCGGGAAGTACTGATTCATAGAGTCTGCTTATAAAAATAAATACAGGCAGTCCATGAATCGGCCCTTCCCTGGAGAATACCAGCTCCGCCATTGATTTATATATATCCCCAGAATATAATGAGGGAGTTTCAGGGAAGCTCCCTCGGAAAAAGTAGTTCCGTTTTTGAAAGTGAGGTTCATTATGAAAAAATTAAACGCACTCGTCATCGCATCCATCACCGGTCTGGCTCTGGCCGGCGGATTCTTCTTTGCAGAAAGCGCTTCCGCCGCTGACTACGGTCCCCACCAGGGATACCAGCAGGAAAAGGGCCAGCAGCTTCACAAGGAAAAGAAGCATGTGGAAAAGAACAGAAAGCAGAAAGTTCATAAGGACAAAAAGCACCAGCAGGAAATGAAGGAAGAAAAGGCCCAGGGCCCCCATCGGAAGCTGAAACCCTGGGAAGAAAAATATTATGAACAGCATCCGGAAGCAAGAGAACCGGATGCAAAGAAAGGAAATCCTGAAAAGAAGAACGTAGAGGATGACGACGGCATCACCTGGCACCGCCTGTAATCCCCATCCCCCGCAGCAAAGGAGGGCTTACCTATGAGAAACCTGAAAAAAACAATCACCGCCGCAGTCCTTTTGATTTCCTTCTCCGCAGCAGGCGCCGCACTGGGAAATGGTGTATCCGCCGCTTCCCTGGAAGCTAAATCCCCATCTGCACCGTCAGCCGGGGCAGGCCGGGACTACCGCATCGCATTGCTCAATGCAGAACATTCCGACGGCCCTGTTATCCACAAGCCCATGCAGGACCAAGGCCGGCCGGAAGGAACTCCCGCCCGGGGCTTTGGCGAAATGAGAAACCGCCCCCGGGACGGCAGCGGCCATCACTACGAAGGACGCCATGCGCGCCGCTTTGAGAAAGACGACAATGACGGCCATCACTACGAAGGGCGCCATGGACGCCGCTTCCACAAAGATAACAACGATGGCGACCACCGCTATGAAAGGCACCATGAGCGCCGCTTTGAGAGAGATGACAGAGACCGTGACCACCGTTATGGCCCTCCCTGCCCTGAAGGACGGAGCCGGCAGGCTCCGCCGCCGGAAGATGCTCCATTCTAATCTCATCATTTTATATTTATCATCATCTAAGGAAGCGCTGATTCAATCACTGTCTGCTTTTATTCTTGGATTTTTATGCAATGCAAGGAATGGGACGACGCGAATAGCGAGCTATTTAAGGAGTCCCATGACGAAGCAGTGCATAAAAATTCTTATAAAAGCAGACTCTATGAATGAATCAGTGCTTCCTTAAATACCCTCTGACAAAAGAGCAGGACTTCCCTCCTGCTCTTTCGTCATTCCTTTATGAAAATTTTAAAAATAGTTAAATCCACCAGACCACCTATCCGCTATAATACGAACATAGGGAAAGCCCATTTCCACAGGAAACAGGATAAAATATCAAAGTCCCTTTTCTGTGTTATAATATACATTGGCATACAGCCTGACCTGGAGGATTATTATGATATCTATTGTGACGCCTGTCTATAATGAAGAAGGCAACGTGGTTTACTTTCATGACGAAGTGACCCGGGTCATGAAAGACCTGGCCATGGACTATGAAATCATCTATGTAAATGATGGCTCCCGGGACAGAACCGACGAGCTCATTCACGAACTGGCCAGCCGCGACCCCCATGTGCGGGCCCTCACCTTTGCCCGGAACTTCGGCCACCAGATCGCCATTACCTGCGGCATGGACTTTGCCGGAGGGGACGCGGTGATTACCATGGACGGAGACATGCAGCACCCGCCGGCCCTCATACCCAAACTCATTGAAAAATGGCAGGAAGGCTATGACATCGTGCAGACCATCCGCACCGCTACCGAAGACGCCGGCCCTTTGAAAAAACTCACCTCCTCCGGCTACTATGCGGTGATTAACTCCATTTCCACCACCCGGGTGGTGCCGGGAGGTTCGGATTTCCGTCTCATGGACAGAAAGGCGCTGGACACCTTCCGGAAATTCCGGGAGCACAGCCGCTTCATCCGGGGCATTGTAGGAGGCCTTGGATTCAAGCAGGCAGCCATCGAATTTGAAGCGCCTGCCCGCCATGCCGGCGTTTCCAAATTTTCCATGAAAAAAATGCTTCATTTTGCCATGGACGGCATTATTACCAACTCCACCATCCCCTTACGGATTTCCTTTTATATCGGCCTTCTGGCCGCCTTTGCAGGATTCCTGCTGATTCTCCACGTGCTCTACTGCGTCATCACCGGACAGGCGGTGCCCGGCTGGGCCACCATGACCATCCTCATTTCCATCTTCGGAAGTTTGAACCTCATGTGCCTTGGGATTCTTGGAGAATACATAGGCCATGTATTCGAGGAAACGAGGAACCGCCCCCTGTACTGGCTCTCCGACGATACCGCCGCCCATCCCGATAACCCCTATCGTCAAACCCACGAAAAGGGAAATCCCCTTTGATTTCCCTTATTTCCAATTTCACAAGGCAGCAGGCAGCGGGATTTCCCGCTTCTTTGCAGTGAAATGCCGGCTGCCGGGAAGGATACAGTTATGAGTAATACCCCTTTTTTTGAAAGCGAACTTTTTGCAGAGCTGAAAGAAGACCTGACCCAGTCGTCCCGTTTCACCGCCACCTACCGCATTGCGGCGCCGGACTACGAAGAAGCCAAGAAACTGGCCTTCGGCATCTGCGTAGAACAGACGGTGGAATGCCCCTACGAACTGGTGGAAGGCACCTCCATAGGAGACTCCATCGTCGGCCAGATCGAAGATCTGAAGAAAGCAGAACCCGGCGCCTACTACGCCACCATTTCCTATGACCCAACGGCAGTGGGAAATGAAATGGCCGAACTGATTAATATGCTCTTTGGAAATACAAGCCTCCAGCCGGGCATCAAGCTCATGTCCTTTGACCTGCCGGAAGCCATGTATGACAACTACCCCGGCCCCCGCTTCGGCCGCACCGGCATCCGCGACCTCTGCGGCGTGCCAAGGGGCCCCATCCTTATGAGTGCCATCAAGCCGCTGGGCAGAAGCCCCAAAGAACTGGGGAAAATGGTGTACGACCTGGCCATGGGCGGCTGCCCCATCATTAAAGACGACCACAGCCTTATGAACCAGGACTACGCCCCCTTCGAAGAAAGGGTGCTCCAGTGCGTCATGGCCCTTGCCGACGCCAAAGAAAAAACCGGTAAAAAAAGCATGTACATTGCCAACTGCACCGCCGACGGCCTCCAGTTCCTGGACCGGGCCTACAAAGCCAAGGAAATCGGTGCCGACGGCATTATGGCAGCCCCTGCCATCACCGGCTTCACCCTGATCCGCGACCTGGCCAGGGATCCGGACTTTAACCTCCCCATCTTCCTCCACCCCTGCTTCTCAGGGCCCCAGGTTCTCTCTAAAGACTCCGGCATCTCCCCCTTCTGCTACTACGGCCAGCTCTCCCGCCTCTCCGGCGCCGACGCCGTCATCTTCACCAGCTTCGGCGGCCGCTTCTCCTTCTCCCAGGACGTCTGCACCAGGATCTGCGACGGCACCAGCGAAAAAATGGCCTATCTCCGCTCCATCTTCCCCATCCCCTCCGGCGGCATGAGATGGCAGCTCTTCAAAGACATGTACAAGACCTACGGTGCCGATACCATTTTCCTCGTAGGCGGCGCCCTGCAGACCGAAGGTCCGAATCTTACGGAAAATGTAAAATTCTTCCTGCAGAAACTGGAAGAAGCGCAGCATTAAAAAAAGATAATAAAAATGGGACTGTGAAAAAATGATTTACATTTTTTCACAGTCCCATTTTTTATTGCCATAAATACTCCTCTCCTATACAAGTAATTATATCAGGAAAGCACTCATAGTGTCCCCACAATGCCGCTGCAATCTTTGCCCCTTGAGGGGCCACAGGGTGTACAGGGAGAACCGTAGGCAAATGATACTGCCACGCCCTAACCGCCTGCAGAAGGCCGGTTATTGAATGATTCCACCCGCTCCTGATTCCAACAGATTATGCCAAAGTGGTTTTCACGACATGACTCTTCATATCTTTCTTTTCTTCCTTCACTTCCCATTTCTTCTTGTCCACTTCATTCCGCCAGCGGAGTACGGCAGCAATGACGAAGGCCAGGGCCAGCATGGCTGCGAAAAGGTGAAGGGTGGCTGCATAGCCTCCGGTATTTTCCTTCATGAAAGCCAGGATGAGGGGGCCTGCCACGCCGGCAATGCCCCAGGCGGTCAAGATGGAGCCGTGAATGGAGGAAAGCTGCTTTACGCCGAAAATATCGGAAAGATAGGCAGGCATGCAGGAGAATCCGCCACCGTAGCAGCTGATGATGAGGAGCACCAAGGCCTGGAAAATGAGGCCTTCCGTAGTCATGGAGAGCTGGTAGAACGCCCATACTTCCAAAGCAAAGAAGACCATGTAGGTAATGCCCCGGCCTATCCAGTCGGAAATGGTGGACCAGACGATACGGCCGCCGCCGTTCACAATGCCGATAATGCCTACCAGGGAAGCCGCCTCTACCGGTGTCATGCCGATGACTTCCTGGGCCATGGGGGAAGCCACTGCCAGAAGCCCGATGCCGCAGGTAATGTTAGTAAAGAAAATCCACCACAGTGCGTACCATTTCCAGGTATGCATCGCTTCTTTCCTTGTCATCTGAGGGCCTACCACGGTGCGTTTTTTACCCATGGCCGCTTCCCTGCGGAGCACTTCTTCCAGCATAACCGGGATTTCACCCCTCTTCGGCGGGCGAAGATAGGATGCGGACAGGGAAATAATCACCGCATAGGCAATGCCCAGAATGAGGAAATTGGCGGTAAGGCCGTAGGTATCGGTGAGGAAGCGCATGAGAGGGCCTGCCACCAGCGCCGCAAAGCCGAACCCCATAATAGCCAGGCCCGTAGCAAAGCCGCGGTGCTCAGGGAACCATTTCACCAGAGTGGATACTGGGGTAATGTAACCGGTGCCAAGGCCTATGCCACCGATCATGCCGTAAAAGATATAAAGAAGCAGGGACGACTGCAGGTGCACCGCCAGTGCCGTGCCCAGAAGGCCGGTGCCGAAGAAGGCCGCCGACACCAGACCGGACCGGGCCGGACCCATCCGTTCCACCACGCCGCCCAGGAAGCCGGCGGACAGTCCCAGAAACAGAATGGCAATAGAAAAGGCCCAGGTGGTTTCCGAAAGGGAAAGACCCATAGCCGCCATGACCGGCTTCGTCAGTACACTCCATGCATACACACTGCCGATGCAGATGTGGATACCCACAGCCGCAAGGGCGATAAGCCAGCGATTTTTCTTTTTCATAAGAAATCCCTCCATAAGCATAATGCAATGAAGGGAAACCGGAGACGCAAAGACCGTCTGAGTAGGTTTCCCTGCCCAGACGGTCGGCTGATTCAGAAAATACCGGTCCACGTGGTCATTTCCACATTCATCCGTCAGTTCCGGTACCTCTTTCGTTTGTGCCTACAGGATAGCACGGAAACGAAACCATGTCAAGGATTTTCTATATGGGGTGTTAGTGAGCTGGTGTACTAGTGAGCTGGTGGGACAGTGGGACAGTAGGACAGTGAGACCGCTGTCCGCTGACCGCCGGTGTGCCGGACTGTATTCCCGGATGCCGGTAAGAAGCTCATAATGCAGGAGGCCGTGAAAAAATGATTGAGCATTTTTTCACGGCCCCGACCGCCTGCGGCGGCCTCCCCCTTCCACCACTACGTGGTCCCCCCACCCCCCGAGTGCGGGGGTGGGCAAGTTTATGGAGGAAAAGGAACCGCGTCACTACATCCCTTGCCCACCCCTGTTTCAGGGGTGGGTGGCGAGCGCAGCGAGCCGGAAGGGGTCAGCTGCCTACGGCAGCTAATAAAATATGGGCTGTGAAAAAATGATTTATATTTTTTCACAGCCCCTCCGCCATAGCGGTGAGGATAGGCCTTTGTGCAGCAAAGGCGCCGCAGGAGCGGCAGAGAGCACAACCCTTCTACACAGCCTGCGGCGCCGGCCGCAGCCCCTTTTCCCCGTCAGGAATACCGCCTCCCGCCGGTATCTCTATAGTCAAACCTTCACCAGCCTTGCCCTGAAGGCGATGTCCCTGGTGGTCTCCATTTTCTCAAAGCGGATGCGGTAGGAATTGTTCTTTTCATCCACCGCCTCAATGGTGCCTTCGCCGAAAACCGTATGGCGCACCCTTTCTCCCACCTGGAAGTGATCCGTTTCCCTGTCATCCTTCAGGTAGGCGCCGGTTCTTTCCACATAGGCCTTTCCTGCCTTCCACAGGGCTTCATTCACCGGCGGATCAAAGCGGAGGTATTCCCTGTCTATGTCCAGGATGAAGCGGGAAGGGAAACGGGGCGTGCCGTCCAGATTTGTCCCTTCCGCTTCCGTCAGGTAGAGAAGGTCTTCCGCCCTCGTCATGGCTACGAAGGCAAGGCGTCTTTCTTCTTCCATCCCCCTTTTCGTCCTGGTCTTCCGGGACGGGAATATGCCTTCATTCATGCCGCAGAGGAAAACCACCGGAAATTCCAGTCCCTTGGCGGTGTGCACCGTCATAAGGCGGACAGAATCATTTCCCGGCGTGCGGTCCATATTGGAAAAGAGGGCTGCATGTTCCAGGTAGTCAGCAATGGATGTTTCCTCTCCCACCGACGCTTCATACTCAAAAATGGACTGCTTCAGCTCCGCCAGGTCGTCCAGCCTTTCCTGGCTCCCTTCGGTACGGAGCATTTCCTCATAGCCGCTTTCGTCCAGAATGGCGGAAAGCACTTCGGACACCGGCTTTCCCTGGCTGTCTTTGGCAAAATACTCGATAAGCTCTATGAAATCCGCTGCTTTCGTCTTTTTGAAAAGAGGATCTTCCAGATTCAGCTTCAATGCTTCATAGAGGCTTATGTGCTCTTCCTCCGCCTTTTGGGTCAGGAAATCCATGCGGCGCTTTCCTATATTTCTTTTCGGCTTATTTACGATGCGCCGGAAAGCCATATCATCTTTGTAGGCAATCATGCGGAGATAGCAGAGGGCATCCTTGATTTCCATGCGGTCGAAAAACTGGGCGCCGCTGTAAATGGTGTAGGGAATATCCGCCTTCAGCAGCGCTTCCTCCAGATTCTGGGTGACGTAATGGGCCCGGTACAGGATGGCCATGTCACTGTATTTCCTCCCCGATTCATGGAGCTTTTTGATTTCCAATGCCGCCGCTTTCGCCTCTTCCCCTCCATTGGCGGCGGGCATACAGGTCACCATGTGCCCCTTTTCCCTATGGGAAACCAAATCCTTGGGAATGCGGTTTTCATTCCTGCTGATAAGGGAATTGGCAGCGTTCAGGATTTCCGGCGTGGAACGGTAATTATCATTCATCATGATGGTTTTCACATCCGGAAATTCCCGGTCAAAGTGCAAAAGATAGCGCACGTCGGCGCCGCGCCAGGTGTAAATGGTCTGGTCCGGATCCCCTACGATGAAAAGATTGTGGTGATAGCCGCAGAGGGCCTTCATGAGCTTATACTGGAGCGGGTCAATGTCCTGAAATTCATCGATCATGATATACTCCAGCCGCTTCTGCCACTTCAGCCGGATGTCCTCATTTTCCTCAAAAATGTAAAGGGTAAACTTAATGAGGTCATTGTAGTCCAGGGCAAAGCATTTCTTTTCCTGGTACAGGTAACCGTAGAAAATGATGTCTTCCACCGTAAGGGCCTGGTGGTATTTTTCATACAGAAGGGACAGGGGCATGGCAATCATATCTTTATAATACTCCGGCTGCCACACACACTTCTTCATTTCAATCATATCCCGGGCCTTATTGAAGGGCATATCCCGGAGCGTAAGTCCCCGCTCCTCATAAATCATCTGCAGCATGTCATCAATGTCCGAATTGTCGATGACCAGGAAATTTTTCGGATAGGACACTGCATAGCTGTCCTCCTGCAGCACCGATACGCAGAACCCGTGGAAGGTATTGATATAGCCCGTATCATTGTCCCCGGTCAGGCTATGAATACGCCGTGCCATCTCCCGGGCCGACTTGTTTGTAAAAGTGACGCAGAGAATATGGCCGGGAAGAATGCCCAGCTCATTCACCAGGTACGCAAACCGATAAGAAAGAGCCCGCGTCTTCCCGGATCCCGCACCTGCAATGACCCGTACATATCCCTCTGTGGAAGTGACTGCTTCCTTCTGCTTCTCATTCAGCTCATTCCATAAAGTATCCATAGCTGTCCTCCGAACTTATATTCTAAGAGTATTATACAATAGGAAGGACCGGATGAAAAGGGTTCATCAGTTAAAAGGGGCGCGGCTTCGCCGCGGAGCATTACGGGACTGACTTCTCACCGGATGACATCATCCTGAACGAAGCAAAGAATCTCATTACCTGCCGTAAGTGACTCATACGATAGTAACTGCCGTTCAGCGGGAAGGCTCCACTGAACAGCGGACAACGGATAGCTGGTTTCTCCTGCCCCTTGAGCGAAGCGATGCACAGCGAACATGATTTGAAGGAGCGCCAGCGACGCACAAATCATAGTGAGTCGTTTCCCCTGTGGGGACACAACCCTTTTATGCAACCTGCGGCGTCAGCCGCGCCCCTTATCAGCATACGGGAATGCCGCCACCTGCTTCCAATGGCTCCATCCTACTGCCACACAATGCAGACAATGCCTGCCAGTGTAAGCACCACCCCTGCCAGCTGGCGGAGCTTCAGTTTTTCCTTATAGAAAAGGGCGCCTGCTGCCATGAGGGCCGCCACAATAAGGCTGTTGGTCAGGATGAAGGATGTCTGCACTGTCCAGCCGGCCCGGTACATATACACCACCCCCAGCTCAATGCCTACGATGGAAAAGCCCAGCCCCAGGGCCGAAGGGTTCCAGGAAAAAATTTCCTTCTTTCGGTTCTCCCCTTGAGGCGCCAGAAAGAAATAGAGGATAAAGGACGCAAAAGAGGCGGAAAGATAGGTCAGCACCAGCGCTGTCAAAGGATGGATGCCGGTGGAGATTTCCTTTACCCCCACCTGGTAGGCAGTGCTGCAGAATACGATAAGCCCGATGGGCCACCAGAATTTCATAGGTCACCTCACGATACAGAACATACCTGCCGCAGCCAGCAGCACCCCCAGGTACTGCATGCCCCGCAGGGATTCGCCATACATCACATGGCCCACCACAAGGAGGGCCACAATGGCCAGGGCGGTGTATACAAGAAATCCGATATTCATGGGCCAGCCCACCCGGTACATATAAATGGAGCCCACCTCCAGCCCTGTAATGGAAAGGCCCACCAGGAGGGCTGCCGGATGGGGCGGGAAAATTTCCTGAAGGATATGGCCTTCCGGTACCATGATTTCAAAAAGAAGGGCGCAGAGAAAAGCACTCACCAGGTACGTCATCCCCAGTGCCGCCAGCGGACTTCTGTAGGAAGAAAGTTTTCTCGCACAGACCTGGTAGAAAACGTCTGCAAGAACTACAAGAAGTACAGGCCACCACAGGGCAAATAAATGATTCATAAGTCCTCACTGATATAAAAAAGGTGCTTCCTTCATTTCTCCCGGCCTGCGGGCCGTACCTGCGGAAATGAAGAAAACACCTGGATGATTCCAAGTCCGCCCCACCCGGTGGCGAAGCAGTATGTATGTATTATAGCATAATCAGGGCCGCTCTGCGGCCCCGGGTTCACTGCCCTTTGGGCAATGAAGGTTCTGAAGTTTAACGGGCCTTCCGGCCCGAAGGTTTTTAAGTTTGGCACAGCCTATGACGATGGGGCTGCGGATTGCCGCTGACGCGGCGCCTTTGCTACGCAAAGGCCTATCCTCACCGCTATCGCGGAGCTCCTTCCAAAGGAAGGAGCCTGCTTTACGTGCTCTTTCCCACCTCCCACTCATCATCCTGAGCGCCAGCGAAGGATCTCGGTATTGTTTACAGTGACTCATCTCCAAGAAAGCGGACAGCCAACAACTGATAGCAGCTTCAACCAGCTCACCAGCTCACTAGCTCACTAGCTCACTAGCTCACTAGTACACCAGTACACTAGTACACTAGCCCGCCAGCTCACTCCTCCTCCAGTTTCCTGAAGAATTCACTGACCGCTTCCAGTCCCTTCGCCAGTTTTTCTCCGTCATGGCCGTAGCCTACGCGGAAGGAGGAAGGTTCTTCGAAGCAGTCTCCCGGCACGGCGAAGGCGCCGGTTTCATGGTACATACGATGGCAGAAAAGGGAGGAAGGCATGTCCAGGTCATAATACACCAGGGCCATGGTGCCTGCCTTTGGTTTTACGAAGGATACGTGCTTTTCTCCTTCCACCCATCTTTCCAGGACAGGCAGGTTATGGCGAAGGATGGCACGGTTTCTCTCCAGTATTTTCTCCTTATGATGAAGGGCCAGGGCGGCCACCGATTCATCGAAAAGACTGCAGCTCACCAGGTCATAGTCCCTCACCCGCCGGAACTGGGAGAGGGCCGCCTTGTTCCTTGTGGCCAGCCACCCCAGCCGAAGGCCTGCCAGGGAGAAGGCCTTGGACATGGAGCCGGTGGCAATGCCCTTTTCATACAGGTCTGCCACCGAAGGACAGCTGTCTTCTTCCTTCTGGGAAACGCCGGCATACACTTCGTCACAGAAAAGGTAGGCCCCTGCATTTCTCGCGATGTCCACGATTTCTTCCATCATGTCTTTGGGAATGATGGAGCCGGTGGGGTTATTGGGGTTGTTGAGGCAGATCATGCGCACGCCCCGCCGGGCCGCCTGCTTAAGTTCCTCCAGATCCGGCAGATAGCCCTTTTCCTTTTTCAGATGAAGCACCGTCACCTGGGCTCCCAGGGACCGGGGCGCCGAATAGAACTGCTGGTAGCTGGGGGCATAGGCAATGACCCGGTCCCCGGGGCGGATGAGGGAAAAGAAGATATGCTGGTTGCCGCCGGTGGCGCCATGTTCCGTCAGGATTTCATCAGGGGAAATATGTTCATAGAGATGAGAAATTTCCTCCTTCAGCTTCCTGTCCCCCCAGATGGGGCCATAGGTCTGTTCCCTTTTGAAAAAGGTTTCCATGAAATCCTGCTTATCTTCCCCGGAAAGGGTGAAAAGTTCATCCAGGGTAAGAGGCTTGGCACAGGTATCGGTAATATTGTACTTTGCCCCTTCCTCGTACCTGTCCATCCAGTCTTCTACGCCAAACTGCTCAACGATCATATGCTTCTCCCTTTCCTTTTATTCCCAGTTCTTGCACACATCCACCCATCCCCTGGACCGGGATGCTTTTTCCAGCTCCTCCAGAGTCAGCTTCACGGCGCTGTGGTCCGTGCCTGCCGCCGGATACACGATGTCGAAACGTTTCATGGACACATCCAGGTACACCGGCACCGTGTCAGGCAGATCAAAGGGGCAGACTCCTCCGGGCCGGTGGCCGATATACTTTTCGCAGTCTGCGCCTGGAATCATTTTTGCCTTCTTATGGAAGGTTTCCTTGAATTTATGGTTATCCACCCGGGCATCGCCGGCTACCACCACGATAAGGGGTGTGTCGTCCAGAAGGAAGGACATGGTCTTGGCAATCCGCGCTTCCTCCGTTCCAAGCGCCTGGGCCGCCAGTGCCACGGTGGCACTGGAATCCTTCAAATCAATGCACCGGTCAGCAAGGCCGAAGGGTGCCAGATAGTTTTTTACTCTTTCAAAGGACATAAAAAAAGTCTCCATTACTACACTGTAATCTTCTCATAATGTATTACTATACCACGAAGGGAGAGCCCTTTTCAATGAAAAGGGGCTGTGAAAAAATGTAGAAATGACACCGCTGCCACTCCACCTCACTGTCATTTCGACCGCAGCTTAGTGGAGTGGAGAAATCCCACGTCCTAATGTCACAAGCAGCATGGTGGCAGGAGATTTCTCGGCTCAGAGCCTCAATAGAACAAAAGGCATTATCATCCATAGCCACATGCAGCATCGCTCGAAATGACGTAGAGGCAGGAAGCAGACTGTCATTTGGTCAATGTCTGTGAAAATTTATATATACAAAAGGGGCTGTGAAAAAATGTAATTTTTTTCACAGCCCCTGCTTGCTGTAATCAATCTTTCACCCTGCCGAAGGGCACCTTCATTTTCAGCCTGCCCGGAATATAATCATCCCTGCCCCATTCGGCAATGTGCATGGAGCCCTCTGCCCCCGCTTCCACACGGCACAGGGCGCAGTTTCCAATGGGATGCTTCCACAAATCATTCAGGGGATACCCGGCGATTTTGAAAAGGATGGTGCTGAGGCAGCCCATATGGCTTACCAGAAGGACGGTCTTCCCCTCTTCCCTGTGAACCATGGCCATAAAGGCCTTCCATGCCCGCTCCTGCACCTGGCGGAAGGTCTCCCCGCCGTCAATATGCACGTCCCCCGGGCTGCTCCTCCAGAAATCATACTGTCCCGGATAGAGCGCATCCATTTCATCCGGCGTATGGCCGTCCCACTTTCCCAGGTCGATTTCCATAAATCCCTTTTCCTCAATCAGTGGGATATTCCTTTTTCCCCTTATGATTTCCGCCGTCTTTTCCGCCCGCGAAAGGGGACTGGTGTAAATCACATCAAAGGGGACGTCTGCCAGCGCCTTTGCCGCATAAGATGCCTGCTCCCTGCCCCTTTCGTTCAAAGGGATGTCACTCCGCCCCTGCATACGGTGCGCCCCGTTCCAGTCCGTTTCTCCATGCCGTACCATGTATACTGTCGTCATAGCCTGCCTCCTTTGGTTCTATCATACCACGTTTTTCCCTTTGGATACTCGCAAACCATAGAAAGGGTTCAGAGGGTGGTGGCGGCTTCGCCGCGCCCCTTTCCTGCTTTCGGGAATACCATGTTTCGCCGCCATTGACTCAGCCTCAGCCCCCTCTCACGCCGTCAGGAAGATTTCCAGTCCGATGCCTATAAGGATGAATCCCCCTGCCATGGTGGCTTTGTCTGCCAATTTCATGCCGAAGCGGCGGCCCAGGAGGATACCTGCAAAACAGATGAAGAAGGTCACCAGGCCGATGATAAAGGAAGAGGCTGCCGCCTGTGCCATGCCGTAGGAGGCAATGGTGAAGCCTACGGACAGGGCATCCATGGAAGTAGCCAGGCCCTGGATGAGAAGGCACTTGAAGTCCGTTTCCGAGCATACTTCCTCTTCCTGTCCGGAAAGGCCGTCCTTAATCATCAGAATGCCCAGGGTGCAGAGAAGGATAAGGGCCATCCAGGGAATATAGGGAAGCAGGCTTTTGAAAATATCCAGAATCCAGTGGACGCATATCCAGCCCGCCAGGGGCATAAGGAACTGGAAGAAGCCGAAGGTGCCTGCAATGAGGGTGATCCTCCTCATTTTCATGAAGGGCTCATGAATGCCGTTGGCCAGGGACACGGAAAAAGCGTCCATGGCAAGAGCCGCTCCCAGAAGCACACTGTTGAAAAGAAATAAAAAATCCATAACTCCACTTCCCCAATCCACGAATATCCTCACGAAGCCAACAAAAAAAGACTCCGTGCAGGCAAAAACCATGCACGTGAGTCTCGCAATTTCAAGGAAAGCCAGGCCGGAAAGGGCTGATGCCAAAGGTTCATGTCATCAGTGCTTCCAAAGGCCAGTATGTTGACTTGCTCCACAGGGTGGCTGCTACTCCCTCACATATTGAGAATCATATCATTTCATACTTCTTCTGTCAACGATTTTATCGATAGATTTCCCCTATTCATAAAATCGAAACTAATTCTCATTTAGCCGGTTAAGGAAGTGTTTCCAGCACATCCTGCCAGCTGTCATACCGGAAATCTCCCATGTCCCGGAGCTTTTCCCTGTCTCCTTCAGAATACCGGTCATAGATAACCCCCACAGGAATACCGGCGGCCTTGGCCGCCTCCACCCCTGCCAGGGAGTCTTCGAAAATGAAGCAGTCTTCCTTTGTAAGGCCCAGGTCTGCCATCAGCTTTTCATGAACCTCCGGCGACGGCTTAATGGAAGATACATCCTCCCTTGTATAAATGGCAGTGAAATACCTGTCCAGCGGCGCTTTCTTCCGGATATTATCATTCAGGCTGCGGTAAATATCCATATTGGCCCTTTTGGTGGTGGTGGCAATGACCAGGGTCTTTCCCAGGCTGTGGAGCCTTTTGATGACCTCCGGCGCCCCGTCCTTGTAGTCCACCCTATGGATGAGGAAATCCCGGGAAATTTCATATCGCTTCCGGAAAACTTCTTCACCCCTCCAGTGGCAGCTGCAGTAACGGGCCAGGGCAAGGCAGTAGGAGAGATAGGGGTTCTCGTCATCCCCATGGGCAGCCAGAAAGCTGTCCCTCCTTCTCCCTACCGCCATTTCATCCTCCGCCGGTCCGCCCATGGCTTCCATGAGGGCCTGGTCCACCTGGTTCCATACGCCTATGGAGTCGATGAGGGTGCCGTCCATGTCAAAGATAACAGCCTTGGCTCCAAGAAGGAGATTCTTATTCTTTTCCAAAGGGCTTCACTCCTGCCACCGCTTCCTTGGCGTCAATCCTTTTTTCGCCATTGTCCACGTCGATTAATACATAGCGGTCATTGCCCATGCCCATTTCCTTCATGTAAGTGAGCTGTCGAAGGCCGTGACGGGACTCCATCCGTTCCACCAGGTCATGATGGTCTTCTTCCTTCATGGCATATACCATGTCCACGGAAGCCTGGTCGATGGCCAGAATGTCCAGGGAAGCCAGGATTCCCACGTTCGGTGTCACCACAGGCTGGGCATTCACGCCTTCGCAGTCGCAGGATACGGACATATTCCGCATCACATTGATGAAGGCAATGTGTCTGCCGAAATAATCCACTGTGGCCTTGGCCGATTCGGTCATTCGTTCCATAAACTCTTCCTCTGCAATAGACCACTGGTCCTTGCCCGGATAGGTATGAATCATGGCCTTGCCGATACGTCCGTCGGCGCAGCCGATGCCGATATTCTTATTGGAACCGCCAAAGCCCCCCATCACATGGCCTTTGAAATGGGTAAGCACCAGCATGGAATCGTATTGGGTCTCATGGCTGCCTACGGACATTTCCGTAAACCATTTGCCTCCCTTCACCGGAAGCATGGTGGTGCCTTCTTCGTCCATAATATCCACCGGTGCAAAGGTCCAGCCGTTCACTTCCAGCGTTTTCCGATGCTCTTCCGTAGTATAGCGGTCTCCGTCATAATAGGTATTGGTTTCCACAATGGCGGCATTGGGGATTTCCTTCTCCATCAGTTCCTTCACCCAGGGACGGGGAATGATATTGGGGCCATGCTGCTCTCCCGTATGAAGCTTCACCGCCACTTTGCCGGTGAGGTTCTCTTTGATTTTCTCATACAGGCGGATAAGTCCCTCTGCCGATAAATCACGGGTGAAATACACAATGGATTCGTTTCCCTTTCTTTCCTCATAGGGAATGTAATGCTCCCCGCCAAGTCCTGCTTTTTTCTCCTGTTCCATTTCTTTTTCTCCTTTCATAAGAAAAACCTGCCCTTCGGCAGGCCCTTCTACTCTTCGTCCAGAAAGCGCGCCGCCTCCGGATTTTTCCGGATTTCCCGAATATCCTCCTCTGTGGGATAGACGGGGATGTCCCGGTCATGGTTCACAAGGCAGAGGAATCCAAGAATGTCTCCCATATCCGCCTTGAACTGGTGCCATTCCCAGGGAGCGATGGTGAGGAAATCCCCTTCATGGACTTCCACCACCTGCTTTCCCAGAAGAGCATGGCCCTTCCCTTTGAAAATCATGACTGCATGCATATGCTCATGATGTTCAAAGGAAGAGAAGCCTCCCTTTTCCACCTGGAAATAGCGGAACTGTACCGGAAGATCCGCTTCGTTATCAAAAAGAACCTGTTTGGTCACATCCCGGAAAACGCCGGGATTTTCCTTGTAAATGTGGGGCTCAATGCCGTCCCATCTGTTTTTGTCCTGATGAAATCGATGTATCATATGTCCTCCTGTTCTCTCATTATTTTATCATAGAGGAGAAAGGAAGGGGATACCGCTTCCATCATCCTTATTATAAAAAGTGAAAGTGGACTTTAGTCAAGGGGGGGAGATGGTGAACTAGTGAGCTAGTGGTGGACTAGTCCACTAGTCCACTAACTCAAAAAACGCCTCCCCAGGGGGGGGATGCGTTTTTGGCTGCAGACTATTTCAGCACTCCGATTTCCTTGTAGTACTTTTCAGCACCCGGATGGAGAGGTACGCCTGCAATGTCCTTTACTGCATTTTCAGCGGTAAGGCCTTTCAGGTTCTTCTGGGACTGTCCCATTTCATCCATGTGTTCCCAGAGGGTCTTGGTGAGCTGGTAAACCACGTCTTCCGGCAGGTCGCCGCGGCAGAACATAACCATCTTAATGGCAGAGGTCTGTACGTCCTTGTCCTGGTTGGGGTAGGTGCCTGCCTTAATGGTATACTTAGTGTACCAGGGGTACTTGGCCTTCAGGGTATCCATGAGGGTATCGTCAATAGGTACCAGGTGGGCGCCGCTGGTAAGGGCCTGGGTGACGGCAGAGGCGGGAGCGCCGGACATAATCCAGGCACCGTCGATGGAGCCGTTCTGGATCATATCAGCAGCGTCGCCGAAAGTAATGTATTCCGCTTTAATATCATCGGGGAACTTCATGCCTGCGGCGGTGAGGTGGGCTTCCGCTTCGTTGTACACAGAAGAGCCGGCGGAAGCAACCGCAAAGTGCTTGCCCTTAATGTCCTGGATGTTTTCAATGCCGGAGTTGGCGCTGGCTACTACCTGGTTCGGGTTGAGGTAGAGGCCGCCGATGACCTTCAGGTCCGGATAGGCATGATCCTTGAAGGTGTCCAGTCCCTTATAGCACTGGTATACGTTGCTGGCAATGGCAATGGATACCTGGGCTTCTCCGTCGGATACCATGTTCAGGTTTTCAATGCCGCCGGCAGAGGCCTGGCTGGCTGCCTGTACGCCGGGTACATTATTGCTCCACATATTGGTAATGGCTGCGCCTACCGCATAGAGGGCGCCGGAGGCTCCGGCGGTGGGGAAATTAATTTTCAAGGTCTGCCCTGCTGCAGGCTTGGCGCTGCTTTCTGCCTTCTTATCATCTCCGCAGCCTGCAAAGGCGCCTGCCATCACCATAGCCGCCATGGATACTGCCAATACTTTCTTCCAGTTTTTCATCATGTTTCCTCCCTTGCTGCAATTCTTCCTTTATAAACTCTTTTTCTATAAATGACAGCCCACCCGATAAAACATGGAAGGGCTGCAATTTCTACACCGTTTCGATTTCCTTATCCTTATGGTTTCTTCTCATCCACTGGTAAATGCAGACCGCTGCAATCCCTGCAGCCCCTGCGGCGTCGGTGAATACACCGGGGAGAAGCAGGAAAGGCGATGAAACAATAAGGATGATCCTTTCCACTGCGCTGCAGCGGCGGAGCATCCACCCTTCCAGCCCTGCCACCAGGGCAAAGGTGCCTATCAGGGCAGTAAACACAGCCCAGCCTGTATCAAAGAGGGTGGCTGTCTTGGAAACGCCGATGAGGAGCACCGGGTTATCCAGGAAAAAGAAGGGGATAATAAATCCGATCAGTCCCAGCCGTACCGCCCAGAGGCCTGTCTTCGTCTGGTCCGAATCCGCAATCCCGGAAGCCACATAGGCAGACATGGCCACCGGCGGGGTAATATTGGACAGGCAGGCATAAATAAGGCAGAACAGGTGGGCAATGAGGGGCATGGCGCCTGCCTTGATAAGCACCGGCACCGCCACTGCCTGCACGATGACATAGGCAGCCACGCCGGGAACGCCCATGCCCAGAATGGCGGACATGATCATCACCAGGAAGCCTGCCAGGTAAATGCTTCCGCCGTTCACCACGGACAGGATAAGGTAGCCCATGTTAAGCCCCAGGGATGTGAGGGTTACTGTGCCAATAATCACACCGATAATGACACAGCATACGCCTACGGAAATGGCGCTTCTGGCCCCTTCCACCACCGCCGCCAGGATCTTGTCCGGCGTCATGCGGGTATCCTTACGAAGCCAGCTGGCCCCGATGGTGACGAAAATGGAAATCACCGCTGCATAAAGAGGCGTAAAGCCTGCAAACATAAGGCCGATGAGACTGATAAGAGGCAGCACCAGATGGCCCTGCTCCTTGATGACCTTCATGGCATTGGGGATATTTTCCTTGGCAATGCCCGAAAGCCCCAGCCTTTTGGCCTCAAAATGAACGGCCAGAAGAAGGCCCACATAGTAGAGAAGTGCCGGCGTTACCGCTGCCAGGGCCACATAGGTATAGGAAAGGTTCAGGAATTCCGCCATTACGAAGCCCACGGCCCCCATAATAGGCGGCGTAAACTGACCGCCGGTGGAAGCCACCGCTTCTACGGCGCCGGCGAATTCCTTCTTATACCCCGTCCGCTTCATCAAAGGAATGGTAATGGTGCCGGTGGTAGCCACATTGGCAATGGCAGAACCATTGATCATGCCCATAAGGCCCGAAGCAATCACCGCCACCTTGGCAGGGCCGCCGGATGTGCGTCCCACCAGGGTGAGGGAAAAATCATTAATGAAATGGGAAAATCCGCTGTATTTCAAAAAGGCGCCGAATACGACGAAAAGGAAAATATAGGTAGCCGACACGCCGATACCGGTGCCCAGAAGACCCTGGGTGCCCCAGAACTGGGTAATGAGCACACGCTTCAGCGTAAAACCGTTGTGTCCCAGGTATCCCGGCAGGTAGGCGCCGAACCAGTTATAAGCCAGGAAAACGGCTGCCAGAATGGCCAGATTTCCCGACGCCCTTCTGGCCGCCTCAAAGACGCACACCAGGGCCACCAGGGCAATGCCGATTTCCAGACTGCTGATACGTCCTCCCGTCTGGGCAATGCGGGTATAGTTGAAAATCAGGTACAGGAAAGACCCGGCAGAACCAAGTATAAAGAACCAGTCCCACAGAGGCGGCACCTTTCTCCGCCGCTTCTCCTTCTTATAGGTAGGAAATAAAAGAAAGGTAAATACCAGAAGGAAAATACAGTGAATAGCCCGTAGATTAATGGCGCTGATGGCGCCGATGGTGGTGAAATACAGCTGGAACGCCGTCCACAGGCATAAAAGAACCACAATCGCCTTTCCCAGAGGGCCGTCGTAAATCCTCATGCGGGAATCGGCATCCTTGTCCTCCAGCATCTTCCGGGCTTTCCTGTCCAGCTCCGCTTTCGTCCCCTCCACATCTTCCAGGCGGACGTCTGCTTTGTCATTGTTCATTTGTCAAAACTCCTCCCAAACTTCTATCCTCCGTTAAAGGGTGTCCCCTATTCCGAAAGTAATTAATGAAAGTATATCACGAAAGGGAATATGGTGCCAGTGGGAGGGATTAGTGAGCTAGTGAGCTAGTCCACCTATACCCTTTGTAGTATAATAATAAATGTGATAATCATTCTCTATAGGAGGTTCATAATGAAAGAAACATACAGCAGAACAAAGTCCGTATGGCAGCGCATGAATCAGGAAGAGCGCCAGGCTGTCATGGATTACGGCGAGAAGTACAAGGCCTTCCTTGACACCGCCCGCACCGAAAGGCTGGCTGCCGCTGAAATCATCCGTCAGGCAGAGGAAAAGGGATTCAAGCCGGTATACGACATGAAATCCCTGAAGCCGGGAGACAAGGTGTACTGGAACCAGAAGGGCAAATCCGTCATTCTGGCAGTGATTGGCAAAGAGCCGGTACATGAGGGCATCAAAATCGTAGGCTCCCACATCGACTCCCCCCGTCTGGACCTGAAGGCAAACCCGGTTCACGAACAGGAAGGGGTGGTCTATTTCCGCACCCACTACTACGGCGGCATTAAGAAATACCAGTGGCCCACCATCCCACTGGCCCTCATCGGCGTCATTTATACAAGGGACGGAAAGAAAGTGGAAATCAATGTGGGCATGAAGGAAGGAGACCCCATTTTCTACGTATCCGACCTTCTCATCCACATGGCCCAGGACCAGATGAAGAAGACCCTGGCCGAAGGCATTACCGGCGAACAGCTGCAGGCCATTGCCTGGACCAATGCAGAAGACAAGGTAAAGCCAAAGGAAGCCTTCATGAAATGGCTGAAAGACACCTACGGTATTGAAGAAGAAGACTTTGCCACCGCCGAACTGGAACTGGTGCCTGCCACCAAGAGCCGGGACGTGGGCTTCGACCGTTCCCTCATCGCCTCCTACGGCCAGGATGACCGGGTGTGCTCCTATGCCAACCTGGAAGCCATCCTCAATGCCAAGCCCGGCGTGAAAACCCAGGCTGCCCTTCTTACCGATAAAGAGGAAATCGGTTCCTACGGCAACACAGGCATGGAATCTTCCTACTTTGTGAAATTCGTCATGAAACTTCTTGCCCTCCAGGGACAGAACACCATCCTTGATTTCTATGAAACCATGGAAAACAGCGAAATGCTTTCCGCTGACGTGAACTCCTGCCTGGACCCCATGTTCCCGGAAGTATCGGAAAAGGACAATGCCTCCTTCATGGGTTACGGCATCAACCTCACCAAGTACGGCGGCGCCCGGGGCAAAGCCGGCAGCAACGATGCCAATGCTGAATTCCTGCAGAAAATCCGCACCATCTTCAACGAAGCCGGCGTATGCTGGCAGATCGGCGAACTGGGCAAGGTGGACCAGGGCGGCGGCGGCACCATCGCCTTCATGATGGCCGACTGGGGCGCTGAAGTCGTGGACTGCGGCACAGCCATGCTCTCCATGCACTCCCCCTACGACCTCCTCTCCAAAGCCGATGCCTACGAAACCTACCTGGCCTACAAGGCATTCTTTGAAAGTAAATAAAAGCAATGGAAAACGGCGCTTCGGCGCCGTTTTTTATTTATCCTTTTATAAGGAATCCCCAGGCTCAGCGCCCCCGGCGGCAAATCCGCCCAATAAAAAAGCACCCTCTTTCGAGAGTGCTTTTTATTGACGGATTTCCTAAAGAAATCAGCCTCCGAACTGTGCCAGCATGGTGCCTGCAGCCACTGCAGTACCGATAACGCCTGCCACGTTGGGGCCCATAGCCTGCATGAGCAGGTAGTTGGACGGGTTATCGCGGAGGCCTACCACCTGGGATACGCGGGCTGCCATTGGTACGGCAGATACGCCTGCGGAACCGATGAGGGGGTTTACCTTGTTGCCGGAAGCAATTCTCATGAGCTGGCCGAAGAGTACGCCGCCAGCGGTGCCTGCTGCGAATGCAACGAGGCCCAGGCAGATGATTTCAAGGGTCTGCACACGGATGAATTTGTCGCCGGTCATGGTGAGGCCTGTGCCGGTTGCCAGGAAAATGGTGACAATGTTGCACAGTGCATTCTTGGCAGTGTCAGACAGACGGCCGGTTACGCCGGATACTTCAAACAGGTTGCCCAGGCAGAGCATGCCCATGAGGGATGCTACCGGCGGGAGCAGCAGGGAAACAACGATGGAAACGACGATGGGGAATGCCACTCTTTCGAAATGGGTTACAGGACGAAGGTTGGTCATGCGGATCTGTCTCTGTTCCTTAGTGGTCAGGAGCTTCATAATCGGCGGCTGGATCAGGGGAACCAGGGACATATAGGAGTAAGCGGCTACGGCTACGGCACCGAGGAGGTGGGGAGCCAGCTTGGAAGTGAGGTAAATAGAGGTCGGGCCGTCAGCGCCGCCGATGATGCCGATGGCAGCTGCTTCCTGGACATTGAAGCCCAGGATCATAGCACCTGCCAGTGCCACAAATACGCCAATCTGGGCAGCAGCACCTAAGAGCATGGTCTTCGGGTTAGCGATGAGGGGGCTGAAATCGGTCATAGCGCCGACCCCCATGAAAATCAGCGGCGGGAAAATTTCATACTTAATACCAAATCCGATAGCCATCATAACGCCCATGTCCGTTTCAAAGCCGGTATTGGGGAAGTTGGCCATAATATCGCCGAAGGCGATGGGCATCAGCAGAAGAGGTTCATACTCTTTTGCAATTGCCAGATAAAGCAGGACAATGCCTACCAGAATCATAATCACATTTTCAATCGTCAGGGATGCAAAGCCCGAATCTGTCCATACAGAAGCAAGGGCTCTCATAAAACCGTCCATTGAGTCTACCTCCTTTATGGTTTATAACTTATCTTTTCCTATTCTTGGTGGGATCTACGATGTGGATGAGCTGGATAACGAAAGCCAGGAACACCAGCACCGCAAATACGATGACCATATTGGTCAGGCAGATGGAGAGAGGGCTTGGAGATGCCATAGAGCGTACCGCCTTTCCGGGAGACAGCCGGTTCTTTCGTAAAACCGGCGTTTCCCTGAATCATACTCCCGAAAACCGGGATAAGAACTTGAATTACATGCCGAAGGGCCACACCACAGGAATGACCACGAGGCAGATGATGAGGGAAAGAATGCACATGGGAATGCCCACTTTTGCATAATCATTGAAGGAGAATCCCGCAGGCCCAAGGACAAGGGTGTTAGGCGGGGTCGCCATGGGGGTTGCAAAAGCACAGGACGCTGCGATGCCGAGAGCCATCAGAACCGGCTTCGGATCTGCGCCGATGGACTGGGCGATGGAAATACCGATAGGTGCCAGAAGGGCAGCGGATGCGGTATTGGACATGAACTGGGTCAGAATGTTGGAAATAAGGAAAAGGACTGCTGTCAGTACATAGGGGTTCGGGTTTTCGCCCATCATATTCACTACGGAATCAGCAATGAGCTTGCCGGCCCCGGTTTTTTCCATAGCCGCAGCCACAGAGAGCATGCCGGCAAAGAGGAAAATGGTGACCCAGTCAATGCCTGCATAGGCTTCCTTTTCCTTCAGGCAGCCTGTAACGACACAGAGGATGGCGCCTGTAACCGCTGCCGTATGAAGGGGCACGGTCTTAAGATTCAATGCCATGGCAGCTACGACACCGATAAGGATGAGCCCGGAAATCCACATTTTCACCTTGCTCTTCGGTGCGTCTCCGCCGGCGCCGGCTTCTTCCTTCGCCGCTTTCAGTGCTGCCTCATCCATGGCGCCGCCGCTCTTGGCGGGAATGAAGTGACGTCCGATGAAAAGGGTGTACAGCGTAATGATTACGGAGAGCGGAATACCGATCCATGCAAATTCGAAGAATCCGAAAGCAGGCAGGCCTGCGGTGGAAAGGGCTCCGGTAACGATGACGTTTGGCGGAGTACCGATCATGGTAATGGTGCCGCCCACATTGGCTGCAATAGCCAGAGGCATCAGTTCCTTGGACGCCGGAATCTTTGCCGCCTGGCAGATACCGATGATAACCGGCATGAGGCAGGCCACCGTACCGGTATTGGAAGAAACGGCGGATAACACAATGGTAACAAGCATAATAGCTGCCATCAGGGGAATCTCATTGGTTCCCGCCTTCTTCACCACCGCCACGCCGATGGCTTCGGCAAGGCCTGTCTTAAACATAGCGGCGCCGATGACGAACATGCCGCCGAAAAGTACTACCGTAGAATTGGATAAGCCGGCATACACCGCCTTAGAGGGAAGAACTCCCAGAATGCCAAGAGCCGTACAGGCTGCCATGGCTGTCACTGCCAGCGGAATCAGCTCCGTAATAAAGAGGAATGCTGCCACTGCCAGTACGCTTAAAGTTATAATGGCTGGATCCATCAGTTCACCTTCCTGTTTCATATTGATGTAAAAAACCAAAGGGTGCCATCTCCGATTCCTTACCCTGTTTCTGCGGACATAAAATGATTTCCAGGGAAGTACCGATTCCATGACTTACTTTTTATTTCTGAAATCTTTCACTGCAGAAAACGGGGCTTCTGGCAGCCGCCGCTTTGCCCCATGACCGGGCAGTGCATAAAAGTTCCTGTCAAAGCAGACGTTGGAAACGAATCGGCCCTTCCGTAAATAATAAATAATGGCATGAAGCGAAACCATATTCATCCGGTCCCGTTTCTGAAAGACTGATACATCCATTTCTCATCACATTCCGGCAATCTCTAAGGAAAGCGCTGATTCAATCATTGTTTGCTCTTACTCTTATAAAAGCAGACTCCATGAATCAATCAGTGCTCCCCAAATACCTGAACCCTCCGATGCCTGAAGGAATCACCCTTCCTCTTCTCCCCTCCTTTCGCTGCCTCGGGAAAGACTGTTTATCACAGGCCCTCAGCCTGTATCCATGGAAGCTGACTCATTCCTTTCTCCCGGCGTCTTTGATATATACAGCAGGAAAAGGACCGGCCCCGGAACTCTCTTAAGAAATCCGGGGAACCAGGAGTGCGTCATTTTTACAAAGCAGCCCCTGGCAATGAATCTGCGCTTCCGCAGCACCTAATGCCAATATACAGGAATTTTATCCGATTTTCAAATAAATATAGCATTATATGTGTTTTTCTGCAGTTATCTAATTGTATATTCGATTATCTTATATTATCTCTTGAAATCTAATTTTATCTGAATTTGGCGTCCCATTTTACATAGATTACAATTTATTTATTCTCCATTTTTCATAGCAAAATCCCCATCATTCGCCCCAAAATCCCATCCGGAAGGTTATGCTTATTTCTATGAATATACACTTATAAAACGGTTAAAATCTATGAATTCAGTCTCCTTCAGCCGTCCCGCCAGCGCTTGCTATCAATTTTTTCTATATCGAACCGTCAGTTCAATTTATGTGCTCTGTGCTTATCCTTTCTGCAAAAGATAAGCGCTTTCATCTTTGACGCCTCCTATGGCATGGTGGTATTCTATTTTTAAAAAAAATGGCAGGAATGCCTGGGATGTATGATATGCTTCTTCCGCATTTTGTACAGAAAGCAGGAAGCCATGAAACCTGTCCCATGACCGGGCAGCGTATCATATTTCCTATAAAAAAATACTCAATGAATGAATCAGCGTCCCGCTGCATTTCCCTATTTTGACCGGCAAGGAGGTTCCCATGAAATTAAAAATCCCATCCACCTTTGACAAGGGCATTACCATTCCCGGATTATCAATTATCTTCTTTATTGCCTTTTGCTGTATGCTGGTTCCCGGCATTTCCGGCCACTACCTGAACATAGCGCGGCAATGGATTACCGGCACCTGGGGCTGGGCATTCATTTTCGGCGCTTCCCTGTTCATTCTGTTTCTTCTTCTTCTCTGCCTGAGCCGTCTGGGAGACATTCGTCTGGGCGATGAAGACGAAGAGCCGGAATATCCCTTCCTATCCTGGGTTTCCATGCTTTTTGCTGCCGGCATGGGCATCGGCCTTTTGTATTTCGGCGTGGCAGAACCCATTTCCCACTACGCCCTGCCCCTCAGGGAAGGCCTTTCAGCAGGCGAACAGGCCAAAACAGCCATGCTGAACACCTTCTTCCACTGGGGCATCCATGCCTGGGCCATTTACGGCACCATGGGACTGGCCCTTGCCTATTTCGGTTTCCGCTACCATCTGCCCCTCACCATCCGAAGTGCCTTCTATCCCCTCCTTAAGGAAAACATGAATGGCACCGCCAGCCACCTCATCGATATTATCGCCCTGTGCTGCACCATTTTCGGTATTACCACCACCCTGGGCTACGGCGCCATGCAGCTGGGCGCCGGTTTGAAGCACGTAGGTCTTTTAGGGCAGTTGACCCAGCCCGCTCTGGCTGTCATCATCCTGGCAGCCACCTCCTGCTCCATCCTCTCCGCCATCTCCGGTGTAGGTAAGGGGGTTCGCCGGCTGAGTGAAGCCAATCTGGCCCTGGCAGGACTTCTCCTCCTCTTCATCCTTCTGGCCGGCCCCACCACCCGCATAATGGGGGATTTCACAGAAAATGTGGGCGCCTACATCCATAACCTGGTTCCCATGAGCTTTCGTACCTTTGCCTATGACCCGGAAAATGAAGGCTGGTTTACAGACTGGACCGTCATGTACTGGGCATGGTGGATTTCCTGGGCCCCCTTCGTGGGTATGTTTATTGCCAAAATATCGAAAGGCCGGACTATCCGCGAATTTATTCTGGGCGTTCTTTTCGTCCCCACCCTTTTCAATCTTTTATGGATGACCATTTTCGGAAATTCCGCCATCCTGCTGGATCAGGAAAATGCCGGCGCCCTCTCTGCCCTGGCCGGCCAGACGGAAGCCCTCCTCTTCGCCTTCCTCTCCCTGGAACCCCTTGGCCAGTTCACCTCCGCCATTTCCGTACTGATGATATTTATATTCTTTGTCACCTCCGCCGACTCCGGCATTTTCGTCATCAATACCATCGCCTCCCACGGGGAACACACCTTTCCCCGCTGGCAGAGCATTTTCTGGGGATACCTCATGTCCCTTCTGGCCATCGGACTTCTGTACTCCGGCGGACTCAGCGCCCTTCAGTCCATGACCATGATTACCGCCCTCCCCTTCCTCTTCATCATGCTCCTCCTCTGCTTCTGCCTGTGGAAAGGACTGATGGCTGACGAAGACTACTTCAGCCGCAACATGTCCGTCTACACCTCCTACTGGACCGGCAGCGCCTGGAAACAGCGCCTTTCCATCATGTCCTCAGAGCCTGATCTTGCCGGCACCCTGGATTTCATGAAGAACACCGCCCTTCCCGCCCTGGAAGAGCTGAAAGCGGAAATGGAACGCCACGGCATTCACCCTTCCATTGAAGAAAAGACAGTGCAGGGCCTCCCCCGGTATGAATTCACCATCCGCCAGAGCGGCCTCCATGACTTCACCTACGGCATTATGTGCGAAATCCGTGAAGCCTCTGACACTGCCATCAAAAATAAGGCCATGCCCTTCGTGAAGAAGCATAAAATCTACATTCCTGCCAGCTGCTTTGAAGACGGCCGCACCGGCTACTCCCTGCGCCTCATGAAAAAGGAAGAGCTGATCGTGGATATTCTTCGTCAGTACGACCGCTTCACAAGGCTGGCATCGGACAAAAACCACAAACTCTTCATCTTCGAATTTGATGAATCATAACCAATAAACGCCAAAAAGGGGCTGTGAAAAAATGATTTACATTTTTTCACAGCCCCTTTTTGAAGTCAGCGTTACGAGAATGCCTTTTGTGTCACCACGGGTACATGACGTAGTACAAAAGCCTTCTTCCTTTGGAAGAAGGTGTCGCCACAGGCGACGGATGATAGCGGATTTACGTAGAAAATCCGAGGCCCCGCAGGGGCCTAATGACACATAAAGCTGCCCGTCGTATATTCGGTGTTCCTCAGCCCCTTTTATCAAAGGCCCGCCGCTTCCTGCCATCAGGCAGGAAGCGGGGCAGCCAAGCTTCATTATCCTGCTGACCCCTATTTCTACTTCCCAAATGTCCGGTTCAAGAGGTATGTAAGCCCTGCGAACACAGCCATCACCACGAAAAGAAGGGGGTAGGCGATAACCATTAAAGCCGCCGATGATTCTACACTTGTCATGATTTCCTCCTTATCCTAATACCGGAATCAAAGCCAGCACCAGACCGCCTGCCACTACCGACGCCACCTGGCCTGCCACGTTAACCCCCATGGCATGCTGGATAATATAATTGGAAGGATCTTCCTTCAGCGCCATCTTCGCAATCACCCGGCCCGACATGGGGAAGGCGGAAATGCCGCAGGCCCCGATCATGGGGTTGATTTTCTTTTTCAGGAAAAGATTGGCCAGCTTCGCAAAAAGCACGCCGCCTACGGTGTCGAATACAAAGGCTACCGCCCCCAGCGCCAGGATTTTCAGTACATCCATGGTAAGGATATTTTCCGCCGTCATGGTTGCTCCTACAGTAATGCCCAGAAGAAGGGTGACCAGATTGGCCAGCTCATTCTGCGCCGCATTGGACAGGGAATCCGTCACCCCCGATACCTTGAGCAGGTTGCCAAACATGAGGGCGCCGATGAGGGGCACGGAAATGGGCGCCAGAATGCCTGCAATAAGAACCACCATCAGGGGGAACAGGAAACGGGCTGTCCAGGAAACAGGCTTCTCCGCCTTGAAGGGCATGCGGATCATGCGCTCCTTCTTCGTGGTCAGCAGCCTTACAATGGGCGGCTGGATAATGGGCACCAGGGACATGTAGCAGAAAGCCGTCACCGTCAGCGGTGCCAGGAGATTCGTGGCAAACTTCTGGGCCACGAAAATGGTGGTGGGACCGTCAGCAGCGCCGATGATACCGATGGATGCGGCCTCATTGAACGGGAATCCCGCAAAAGACGCCAGAAGAGCCGCAGCAAAAATGCCGAAATGGGCGGCTGCTGCAAAGAGCATCACATAGGGAGCGCGGATGAGAGGATCAAATTCGCACATAGCCCCCACCGCAATAAAAATAAGCACCGGGAAAAGCTCATTGGCAATGCCCGCCTCATAAAGCACGGACAGGAACCCCGGCTCCCCGCCCCCTGTGGGAATCACCGCAAAATGGCCGGGGATATTGGCCAGAATACAGCCCACCCCCATGGGGAAAAGAAGCATGGGCTCATAATCCTTCTTCACTCCCAGATAAATGAGGAGCCCGCCGATGAGGAACATCATCCATACGGAAATATCCCCCATGCCCATAACCCCGCTGAACAACTCACTTGCAATACTTTCCCAGGCTGTCATTGAAACCTCCTAAATGAATAAAAATACAAAATGTTCTCCATGAATCCTTTTTCCTTTTCTTCCAATCCCTTGGAAAAGCAATAACCTGTAATGCATGAATTATCTTTAAAAAAAGACCTGACATTTTTCAATGCCAGGTCCTTCAATCAGGATGAATTTCCTACCCCTGTGCCATACGCAGGAAATAAAATATAAAGTTATCTTTTATATTATAGATTATAACCGAAAACAGGAAGAATGACAAATACAAGAAGTGCCCAAATCACACCGGCGCCGATAAAGATACCGGCAGTAATGGCAAAGCCTTGTTTGGAATTCGGCACGCCCAGCAGACTGAAATTGCCGAACACCCCGCGGCGCACCATGAAACCATTGGATTTGCGCTGCCTGAACCACTTCAGCTTGTTTTCCTGCCCGATACTGTAGGCCACAATGATGGCCACCACAGAAGCAATCAGCCAGTACAGCAGAAAACGGGCTGCGCTGAAATCTTGTACATCAGATAAATCAATTAGCTGCATAATTAGTACTCCTTATCAAGTGTAATGATATCAGCATTTCAGAGAGAATGCAAGAGGATAATGATGGGCCTTTGGACGCGCCTTTGGCGCGAGGGTTGACGGGGCTTCGCCCCGAGGGTTCTTAAGGTTCTTAAGTTTGACGGCCTTTCAGGCCCGTCAAACTTAAGAACCCTCCGGCCAACGGCCGGTCCATCTTAAGAACCTTCCCTTCTGAACCCTCACACCCGATAGGGTGTGTCCAATGGCAGCGCCGCCAGAGCAAAAAAGCATCCTCTTTCGAGGATGCTTTTTATTGACAGATTTCCAGAAGAAATCAGCCTCCGAACTGTGCCAGCATGGTGCCTGCAGCAACTGCAGTACCGATAACGCCTGCTACGTTCGGGCCCATAGCCTGCATGAGCAGGTAGTTGGACGGATTGTCGCGAAGACCTACCACCTGGGATACGCGGGCTGCCATTGGTACGGCAGATACGCCTGCGGAACCAATCAGCGGGTTTACCTTGTTGCCCGATGCAATTCTCATGATCTGGCCAAAGAGTACGCCGCCTGCGGTGCCTGCTGCGAATGCAACCAGTCCCAGGCAGATGATTTCCAGAGTCTGTACGCGGATGAATTTGTCGCCAGTCATGGTAAGGCCTGTGCCGGTTGCCAGGAAAATGGTAACGATGTTGCACAGTGCGTTCTGAGCGGTATCAGACAGACGAGCGGTTACGCCGGATACTTCAAACAGGTTGCCCAGGCAGAGCATACCCATCAGTGCTGCTACCGGAGGGAGCAGCAGGGAAACAACGATGGAAACGACGATCGGGAATGCCACCTTTTCGAAATGGGTGACAGGACGAAGGTTGGTCATCTTGATCTTTCTCTGTTCCTTGGTGGTGAAGAGCTTCATGATAGGAGGCTGAATCAGGGGCACCAGGGACATGTAGGAGTAAGCTGCTACGGCTACAGCACCCAGAAGGTGAGGAGCCAGTTTAGAAGTCAGGTAAATGGAGGTCGGGCCATCAGCGCCACCGATGATACCGATGGAAGCTGCTTCCTGCACATTGAAGCCCAGGAGCATAGCGCCGGCCAGTGCTACGAATACGCCGATCTGGGCAGCAGCACCGAGGAGCATGGTCTTCGGGTTAGCGATGAGGGGACCAAAGTCGGTCATGGCACCTACGCCCATGAAAATCAGCGGCGGGAAAATTTCGTACTTAATACCAAATCCGATAGCCATCATAACGCCCATATCGGTTTCAAAACCGGTATTCGGGAAGTTAGCCATAATATCGCCAAAAGCGATAGGCATCAGCAGAAGAGGTTCGTATTCTTTTGCGATTGCCAGATAAAGCAGGACAATGCCTACCAGAATCATAATGATGTTTTCGATGGTGAGGGCGGCAAAGCCGGAGTCAGTCCATACGGAAACAAGAGCTCTCATAAAGCCATCCATGTTTGTATCCTCCTATATGATTATTGTACTTATTTCTTTTTATTCTTGGTTGGATCCACAATGTGAATCAGCTGAATAACGAAGGCAAGAAAAATCAGAACCGCAAATACGATAACCATGTTGGTGAGACAAATGGACAGCGGGCTTGGAGATGCCATGTATGAATCCACCTTTCTTTTTATACAGTCTCGAGGAAAAGGGAGATCCCTGTCCCGTCAGAAAACGGGACAGAGAAGACTCTGTTTCCCATAAGGCAAAACCTTTCCGGATAGATTATCCCGGGAAGAATGGCCAGAAAATCGGGATAATGATAACGCTCGCAATGAATGTAATGATGCAGAGCGGTACGCCGACCTTCACATAATCATTGAAATTGAATCCGCCAGGGCCAAGGACCAGGGTGTTTGGCGGAGTAGCCATTGGTGTCGCGAATGCCATGGATGCTGCGATACCGATGGACATGAGTACCGGTTTCGGGTCAGCACCGATGGACTGAGCAATGGAAATACCAATTGGTGCAAGAAGTGCTGCAGATGCAGTGTTGGACATGAACTGGGTCAGTACGTTGGAAATCAGGTACAGTACAGCGCAGAGAACAATGGGGTTTGGATGATCGCCCATCATGCCTACTACGGTGTCGGCAATCAGTTTGCCTGCGCCAGTCTTATCCATAGCGGTAGCTACGGAAAGCATGCCGGCGAAGAGGAAAATGGTTACCCAGTCGATACCTGCATAGGCTTCCTTTTCTTTCAGGCAGCCGGTGATGACGCAGAGAATAGCGCCGGTTACAGCGGCAGTCTGGAGCGGAACGGTCTTGAGGTTCAGAGCCATAGCAGCAACTACGCCCAGAAGAATGAGACCGGAAATCCACATCTTTGTCTTGCTCTTCGGAGCATCGTCATCGCCTGCGCCAGCTTCTTTCTTAGCTGCTTCCACAGCTTCTTCATCCATAGCGCCTGCATTCTTGACCGGAATGGTCTTGCGGCCAATGGTGAGCATGTAAGCCAGGACGATAACGGACAGCGGAACACCGATGAGGGCGAATTCGAAGAATCCGAAGGACGGAAGACCAGCAGCGGACAGAGCGCCGGTAACGATAACGTTTGGCGGAGTACCGATCATGGTGATGGTGCCGCCTACGTTAGCAGCGACTGCCAGAGGCATCAGTTCCTTGGAAGCCGGAATGTTAGCTGCCTGGGCAATACCGATAATAACCGGCATGAGGCATGCTACGGTACCGGTATTGGAAGATACAGAAGACAGGATGATGGTTACCAGCATAACGGCACCCATCAGTTTGACTTCACCGGTACCTGCTTTGTTTACTACCCAGAGACCTACTGCTTCTGCCAGGCCTGTTTTAAACATAGCGGCGCCGATAACGAACATACCACCGAAAAGAACGACGGTGGAGTTGGAAAGACCTGCATATACCTGTTTGGACGGAAGAACGCCAAGAATACCGAGGGCTGTGCAGGCTGCCATAGCAGTGACTGCCAGCGGGATCAGTTCGGTAACAAACAGGAATGCTGCTACTGCCAGTACACATAGTGTAGTAATAGCTGGATCCATAAGTTCACCTTCCTTTAAAGAAATGTCTCTCTTCTCATCATAGAAAAAAGAACTGTTAACTGTGGAAGATGGCAGACCTTCAAAAATAAGCATGAATAATAGCTGACTACGATAGGAAAATCTGCATCCTTCCGTTGTATCCCTGATTAACCGGCTATCCTCCTTTCATCACAGTCTCCGGGAAAGACTCACATGGGAAACAAGAAACGGAACTGCGCTCTCGTTCATTTGTATTGTAACCGCCGCAGAATTCATAATCAAATCTGCATATATTACTATATATATGGCTATGTATTTATAATTATATAGTACTCAATGCATATGTATATACATTGCAGCCTATGGAAATACTCTCTTTTCAAGGAGGCTGCCATGAAAAACAAAGGGAAAAATATCCGATATTTTCGGATAAATCATTTCTTATATTTCTTTGTGATGCATCTTTATTCCCTTTGGTGAATAGCATTTACAAAAAACGGATATCCCCGGATATTCCCTTTCTGCTTTGGAAACCTGATTTCTGTTTCAAAATTTTATTTTTCTATATGATGCTATAGAAGATTATTATAATGGCTTATGGAACTCGTCATATCCCCTTCTCCCTGTCGGAACATCCGGCTTCCTTTCCTCCTGGGTCCCGCCCTGACACCTAAGACCTGCCTCAAAGGGAAAGATTCCTTTCTCAAAGAAAGCATAAAAAAAGCATCCTCTTTCGAGGATGCTTTTCATTGACAGATTTCCAGAAGAAATCAGCCTCCGAACTGTGCCAGCATGGTGCCTGCAGCAACTGCAGTACCGATAACGCCTGCTACGTTCGGGCCCATAGCCTGCATGAGCAGGTAGTTGGACGGATTGTCGCGAAGACCTACCACCTGGGATACGCGGGCTGCCATTGGTACGGCAGATACGCCTGCGGAACCAATCAGCGGGTTTACCTTGTTGCCCGATGCAATTCTCATGATCTGGCCAAAGAGTACGCCGCCTGCGGTGCCTGCTGCGAATGCAACCAGTCCCAGGCAGATGATTTCCAGAGTCTGTACGCGGATGAATTTGTCGCCAGTCATGGTAAGGCCTGTGCCGGTTGCCAGGAAAATGGTAACGATGTTGCACAGTGCGTTCTGAGCGGTATCAGACAGACGAGCGGTTACGCCGGATACTTCAAACAGGTTGCCCAGGCAGAGCATGCCCATCAGAGATGCTACCGGCGGGAGCAGCAGGGATACGACGATGGCAACGACGATCGGGAATGCAACCTTTTCGAAATGGGTTACAGGACGGAGGTTAACCATCTTAATCTTTCTCTGTTCCTTGGTGGTGCAGAGCTTCATGATTGGCGGCTGAATCAGCGGAACCAGGGACATGTAGGAGTAAGCTGCTACGGCTACGGCACCCAGAAGGTGAGGAGCCAGTTTAGAAGTCAGATAAATGGAGGTCGGGCCGTCAGCGCCACCAATGATACCGATGGAAGCTGCTTCCTGCACATTGAAGCCCAGGAGCATAGCGCCGGCCAGTGCTACGAATACGCCGATCTGGGCAGCTGCACCCAGAAGCATGGTCTTCGGGTTAGCGATGAGGGGACCAAAGTCGGTCATTGCGCCTACGCCCATGAAAATCAGCGGCGGGAAAATTTCGTACTTAATACCAAATCCAATAGCCATCATAACGCCCATATCGGTTTCAAAACCGGTATTCGGGAAGTTAGCCATAATATCGCCAAAAGCGATAGGCATCAGCAGAAGAGGTTCGTATTCTTTTGCGATTGCCAGATAGAGCAGGACAAGTCCTACCAGAATCATAATGACGTTTTCGATGGTGAGGGCGGCAAAGCCGGAGTCAGTCCATACGGAAACGAGAGCTCTCATAAAGCCATCCATAATTGTATCCTCCTAATTCTAATGGTTATGTTTTACTTATTTCTTCTTGTTTTTGGTTGGATCCACAACGTGAATCAGCTGAATAACGAAAGCAAGGAAAATCAGAACAGCAAATACGATAACCATGTTAGTGATACAAATGGAAAGTGGGCTCGGAGTATCCATCTATAAATCCACCTTTCTTTTTTTCAGTACCTTAATAGATACCAGTGAGGTTCCTGCCTCACGCAGTGAGAATCAGAAGCCGGGAGCCGCCGGAAGCGGTTCCCATCTCCTGAAAAATTTCAATTGACTTTCTTTTCCACAGCTGGAAATCAGCCTGGGAAGAATGGCCAGAAAATCGGGATAATGATAACGCTTGCAATGAAGGTAATCACGCAGAGCGGTACGCCGACTTTGACATAGTCATTGAAAGAGAATCCGCCAGGTCCGAGAACCAGGGTGTTTGGCGGAGTAGCCA